>OIZL01000346.1_pt1 | contig 36178 bp, 29 predicted proteins | sample 1588541 | NCBI WGS metagenome assembly OIZL01 (sample SAMN03283285) | human gut metagenome | biome: human-associated habitat; material: feces | host: Homo sapiens | place: Peru | collected 2012 | reverse complement strand
GCAGAAGCCAGGGATAGACCGCCTGCGGCGAGGGGGTGAGCGCCTGGTCAAGCAAATGGCCGAGCAGCAAATTCCCGGCTAACACCGCGCACCCACCCGCAGTGGCGAGCGCCCCGTAGTGGGCGCCCAGCGTCGACTCCTCGGCAAACAGCGGGATCAGATCCTTGGCTGAGGGCACCAGCAGCATCTGGCCGAGGGTGAGCAGCGTGACAAAGCAGGCCGACGGCAATAATCGCAGCCAGCCGGCGGCGGGCGGCGAGGCGGCGAATAACGCCACGCTGACGAAGGAAGCCGACAGTAGCAGAAAGCCCACCGGCAGGATGCGCACGGCGCCAATTCGTCGGGCGAAGCGGGCGAGAGGGAGCTGCAGGGTGATAATCAACAGCGAGGCCAGCATAAAAAGCGGCGCCAGATCCTGCTCACGGCCGCCTGCGCGTTGGATCTCCACCGGCAGGGCGAGGTACAGCTGGTTGTAGCTCAACAGCCAGGAGCTGTAGGCGAGAATAAACGCGACAAAGCGCGGCTGGCGCAAAGGGGTCCACCACGGAACCCGGCTGCGCGTTTGTGTCCGCTGCCCGTCGGCGGGCAGACAGAAAAAGAGCACCAGCAGCGCCAGGAGAAAGATTCCCGCGCCGGCGAGGGCGATATGCCGAAAGCCGATCCCGCTCAGCAGCCCTCCGGCCACCGGGCCGATAACCGCCCCCAGCTCACCGCACACCGCAAACAGCGCAAACCACTCGGCGCGGCTGCGTTTCCCGTTGGCCTGGCTGTGGGTACCGGTCCGCGCCAGCAGGGCCTCGATCGACGGGGAAAACAGCGCCCCGCCGACGCCGGTCAGGCAGGCGCCGAGGATAATCGGCTCCAGCGTTGTGCCGCACGCCAGCAGCAGATAGCCGGCAACGCGGACCACGCAGCCGGCGAGGATGATCGCCTTAGCGCCGTAGCGGTCGGCCAGCGTCCCGCCGATGATAAACATGCCCTGCTGAGAGAAGGTGCGCAGCCCGAGGATCAGGCCGATAAGCCCGCCGGAAAGCAGCATCTCGTCGCGCAGGAAGAGGGCAAGGAAAGGGACGACCGCATAAAAGCCAATATTAAAAACGAACTGGCTTCCCAGTAAAACGGGAGGCCAGAGGGTCGCGGCAGGGCGCAGGGGGAAGAGAGGCATACTCGCCCAACCTAAACGATGAAATGAATGTGCTTTTTACCGTGGTATGGGGAGATCTCGATTTTGGTTTTCACCCGGAAAACGTCCCACAGCAGCGCTTCGGACAAAATCTCCTCCGGCGTCCCGTTGGCGAGGATCTGCCCCTGCTGCATCACGATCAGCGAATCGCAGAACATCGCGGCATGGTTAAGATCGTGAATGGCCACAATGCTGGTCACCGGCAGCTCGCTGATCAACTGCATCAGCTGCATCTGATGGTGAATATCCAGATGGTTGGTAGGTTCATCCAGCAGGATCTCACTCGGGTTCTGCGCCAGCGCGCGGGCGATGGAAAGGCGCTGCTTCTGTCCGCCGGAGAGGTTCTTGCCGGCCTGCTTGATCTCATAGTCCATCCCGCCGTCCACGGATTCGATGAAGTCCGAAAGCTGGGCGATGCGTGCGGCCTCGGCGATCTGCGCATCCGTTGCATCGGTGCTGCCGATGCGAATGTTCTCGCCGATGGTGCCGGAATAGACGGCGGAGCCTTGCAGGACCGTGCTGATGCTCTGGCGCAGGGCGTGCTTGCTCAGATCGCGGGTGGAGATGCCGTCGAGCAGCACATCGCCCCCGGTCGGCAGGCGGAAGCCGAGCAGCAGAGAAATGAGCGTGCTTTTGCCGCTGCCCGTGCCGCCGATGAGCGCGACGGTCTGGCCCTTGTGGATGTCCAGCGAAACGTGGTCAATGGCGTTTTCCGTGCCGCCGTAGGAAAAGCTGACATCGCGGAAGGAAATGTCGCCCTGCGGCAGGTGGTCGTCGCCCTTTGTCGGGTCGCCCATGCCGTCGGCGCACATGACCTGGTCGATGCGCTTGGCAGCGACCTGCGCGTGCGGGTACATCACCAGCGCAAACGAAGCCATGATCACGCCGTTCATGACCATGGTGAGGTACTGAATGATCGCGAAAATATCGCCCGCGCTGACGGCACTGGCCCCGTGGACCATCCGCCAGCCGCCGAAATAGACGATCAGCAGCGTCGAAAGATTCAGCACCAGCAGCGAAACCGGCGTTAAAAGGCCCATCGAAACGTTGCCGCGGATGATATTTTCCGCCATGACCTCCGTCGCGTGAGCGATGCGGCTGTGCTCATGCGGCTCGGAATTGAACGCGCGAATGACGCGGATGCCGCGCAGCCGCTCGCGCATGATCGCGTTCTGGCGGTCGATGTACTCGTCGGACTTTTCCCAGAGCGGCAGCACACGCCGGCCGATCAGCACCACGACGCAGATGATGAACGGGATGAAGGCCATCAGGATCAGCGACAGCACCACATCCTTGCGCATGGCCAGCACCGAGCCGCCGATGAACAGCATTGGAATGGTCGCGACCGTGCCGCAGAGCATAGAGGCGACCCACGATAGTGTTTCCACGTCATGCGTCGCGCGGGTGACGAGCGCCGCCGTACCGAGAGAGCCGAACTCCTCAAACGAGAGTGTGTTGACCTTGCGGAAAATGTCAAACCGCAGGTCGGCACAGAAGCCCGCGACCACCTCGGCGCTCAGCTTCATGCCGCCGAGGATGCAGCTCAGACTGATCGCGGCGACGGCCAGCATCTTGCCGCAGCAGCGCAGCACGTAGCCGAAGTCGCCCGCCTGGATGCCTCGGTTGAGAATGTCGGACATCAGCGTCGGCAGCAGCAGGTCGCACAGCGTAGAAACCGAAATGAGCAGCGCCGCCAGCAGCAGCCTGCCCCGATACGGCTTAAGATAACGTAATACCCTTTTCATAGATTCCTTTCTTTTCTTGGATGGCTTGCCGCGCCTACTACTCGCCGCAAACCGCGCGAAACCCCTTACGGAAGACTATTCTACCATAAAACCGCAAAAATGGAAGGGAAAATGAAAAATAAAGCCTCCAAATTGCCGGCAAGGCAATCCGGAGGCTCTAATGTGCAATCTAAGAATTCAGTAACCGTTTGGCAAGCTGTTCGTTTTCCTTCGCAAGGCGGCAGAGGCGAGCAATGTTGTCCGAGGCGAAGGGCTTTTCCGACATGGCCCCGTCGATCAGATCACACAGCGTGGAGGTCGTGACCTCATGCAGCGGCAGGTACAGATCCTCGCCCAGATAGTCCAAAAAGCCGCTGACCTTCGGGTCGTACACCACGCCGACCATCGGCACGCCCTGTCCGGCGGCGAAGATCAGTGTGTGCAGCCGCATAGACACGACCAGCGACATCCGCTGCACCAGCGCCAGCACCTCCGCGCCGTCGCTGCCCGCGCTGAGCTGCAAATGCTTGCAGTGCATCGCGTCGGCTACGGCCTTACAGGCCGCATCGTCGCGCCCCGGCTCCATCGCGTACAGCACCGGGATCAGACCGTATTCGTTGCTGGCGTAGTCCGCCGCATGGGCGAAGGCCGCCGCCTTTTCCGCGAAGCCCTCCCACGGGCGGACGGCGAGCATCAGATAATGCGCGCCTTCCTCCAGCCCGCAGCGGCGCAGATAGCGCTGCATATCGTCCGCAACGTCGATCAGCAGCGCCGGGTCGGCGGTCAGGTGAATCTCCGGCCGCGCCACGCCCAACGAGCGCAGCGTCTGCTCGGAATACAGGTCGCGCACGGAGATGATCTCGGCGTAGCGATCGAGAACTTTTGCGGCGCGTTTCTGATTGCGCGGGCGGGAGATCGGGCCGACACCGCAGCCGTAGAGCATGACGCGGCAGCCGTTTTTCGCCGCCTGCCGGATGCTGAATAGATAGTATAACAGAGAGCGCGTACTTGTCGCATCCTGCATGAGTGTGCCGCCGCCGCTGATGTACAGCTTCGTCCGGCGCATCAGCCGCCCGATGCGGAGAATATTGAAGGTATAGATGGCATTGACCCCCGCCGACAGGCGCGTTTCCGCCGGATCGCGGCTCAGCGCGCAGATGGGCAGGTCGGCATCGATGTGCCGGAGCTGGGAAACGATTGCATTCAAGATGGCGTTATCGCCGCAATTTCCCTTGCCGTAAGCACCGCAGATCACCACGCCGTCGCGCAGGAACGCAGCCCGGCCCGCGCGGCGCAGGATAGTTTCGTAAATCGACTTCTGCTTGAGGACCATGGCCTCCAGCGAGAAATCGCGGCGGGTCTTTTCGTACAGCGCCTCGCCCATTCGATGGCGCAGCGGCGCGTCCTCGGCCAACCGGCACATCCGCTCGGCCAGCGCAGCGTCGTCCTGCGCGGGGAACAGGAAGCCGTTGATGCCGTCGTCGATGAGATACGGCACGCCGCCGACCTCGGAAGCGATCGTCGCGCAGCGCATCCGCGCACCCTCGGTCAGCGCGTAGGGGAAGGTTTCGGAGAGCGAGGTCAGCAGATTCACGTCCAGCGCGTTGTAAAAGCTGTCGATATCGCTGACCCATCCGGCAAAGCAGACCGTCTGCGGCGGGCAGAGCTTGTCTGCCAACGCACGGATTTCGGCCTCCTGCTCGCCCTCGCCGGCGATGGCAAGGCGGATGTTCGGGCAGACCTTGACCGCGCGGGCAAAGGCGCGGACGAGCGTGGTCATGTCCTTGACCGGCGAGATGCGTGCCGCGATGCCGAACACGACGGTGTCCGGGCCTGCGTCCAGTCCGATGCTTTTCAGATATTCGTCGCGCGGCAGCGGCTTGCGCTCGACGGAGAAATCCACGCCATTATACAAGGTATAGATACGCTGCGGGTCGAAGCCGCGCGAGATCAGCAGCTTCGTCATGCCGCCGGATACGCCGACCCACGCGTCAAACTGCCGCAGCGCGACCTTGTTGATGTTGCCGTAGGTCAGCGCGGCAAGCGGACGGCCCATGTAATCCAGCCGGTAGTCGCTGTGGATCGTCGAAATGACCGGGATTCCTGCGTGGGAGCGGAGCATCATGCCCATCATATTCGCCCGCGCACCGTGGCAGTGGATGACCTGATAATTGTCATGCCGGATCATGGCCAGCAGACGTTTGCGCGTCCGCAGGAGATTTTTGTCCTCGATGACGGTCGTCGGAATGCCGAGCTGCCGCGCCTCGGCGGCGAAATCGCCCTCGGTGAAGCAGACGAGATGGATGTTTTCTGTTTTGTTCAGCCCGGCCAGCAGCGTGAGCACGTGCGTCTTGGCCCCGCCGACGTCGCCGCCGGAGATCATGTGGATTATATTCATGGACTACCTCGAACTTATGCCGTTTTACGCAGAGCGGACGCTTTTCCGGCCCGCCCTCTTGCATTTTACGACCGATTTGGCTATAATTATAATACATTTTTTTGCGGGACGCAATCCCAAGGCACATTTTTCCCGTTTCGGAGGTAAATATGAAGCTATTTGGCAAGGGCGGTAAGCTCAATATTATTGATTTTCTCATTATTTTGATTCTTGTGGCCGCGGTCGCGCTGGTCTGCGTACGGCTGTTTTCGGATAAAACGGAAACGCTCGGCAGCGAGAACGCCATCACGCAGCCGAACCTGCGCTTTACGGTCCTCGTCGAGGACATCCACCCGGAGCTGGCCGCGCAGGTTGTGACCGCTCTTACCGGCGACCCGACGGACATCGGCGGTAACACCGTCGAGATGACTCGTCTGTTCAACAGCAACAAGCTCGTCGATGCGAAGGTCCTCTCCCATGAGATCACCACCGCGGACGACGGTACGACCGAGCTGCGCCTGACCGTGGAGGCAGCGGCGGTCGTTTCCGGCGGTGCGTACTCCGTCGGCACGCAGGAGGTACGCGTCGGCAAGGAGTTCAACGTGAAAACGCTGAACGTCGAGATCAAGGGCACCGTCCTGACCGTGGAGAAGCTCGGATGAACGAGCTGCTGCAATCGAGCCTGATTTGGCGGCTGTGCGCGGCGATCGCGGCGTGGTTCCGGACGACCGCCCTGTCGCGCGGCATTGCAGCGGTCGGGCGGCTCTGGCGGGAAAGCGGGCTGTACCGCTTCTGGGCGCGGCTGCTGACGGCTCCGTCGCCGGCCGAGCGGTCGAATTATGCCGGAATTTTAACGCGCATGAACGCCGCGCTTCATCGCTTCGGCGCGGAGCGGCTGATGCCGGCGGTGCGGTCGAGCCTCGCCTGGCGCATCTACGGCGCGGTGCTGGCATATCTGCGGCAGAGCTTCTTCCTCGGCTGGCTGTTTGCCGGGGGCATGACCTCCGTGCTGCTATTCATCATCGCGGCGTACTTCCCCGTGGACTGGGTACTGCGTGACGTGCTGCAAATCGCATCCCTCGCGTCCATCTGGGACGAGGCGCTCATCGCCTTCTGCTTCCTGTGGGTGCTGTACCAGCGCGCCGCAAGCGCAAAGCCCCTGCAAAGCGCCGCCAACACGCTGGACGTGTTCTTCGGCTTCTATCTGCTGGCGGGCCTCGTGCTGCTGTATTACACCGTCAGCCACCTCGGCATCAACATCACCGGCTACCGCGCGAGTATGCAGTATATCCTGCTGTTCTATCTTGTTACGCGGCTCATCCGTGACGATGCCGACTTCAAAATGATGTATTACGTCATGATTGCGGGCGCGGCGATTTTTGCGCTGCACGGGCTGTATCAGTTCGTCGTCGGCGTGGAAATTCCGTCGAACTGGACCGATCAGGCCGAAACGGCCGTCCGGACGCGCGCGTTCTCCGTATTCAGCAACCCCAATATCTTCGGCGCGTACATGCTCCTGTTTGCCCCGATGGCCATCGGCGCGGCCTACGCGGCCACGACCCCGGCGCAGAAGGTGCTGTTCTGGGTCTGCGGGCTTGCCATGTGTGCCGCCTGTCTTGTCACGATGTCGCGCGGCGCGTGGCTGGCGCTGGCGATCGCAGCGGTGCTGTTCGCGCTTATCATCGACCGCCGGCTGCTGGCGCTGATGCTGATCGGCGGCATCGCGGCCTGCTTCCTGCCGTTCGTCCGCAGCCGCATCGGCTACCTGTTCACGCCGGAGTTCATCGAATCCAACGAGCGCGGCGGCCGGGCCAAGCGCTGGGGGACGGCGCTGGGCTATCTGGACGATTACGGCGCGTGGAGCTGCGGCCTCGGCTACGGTATGTTCGGCGGCGCCGTCGCAGCACAGAACCCGATCAACCCCGCATTTGACTATATGTATGTCGATAATTATTACGTAAAAATACTAGTTGAAAACGGCATTGCCGGACTTTCCTCGTTTCTGTTGACCCTCGCGGCACTGATCTGGAATGGGCTGCGTGCTTGCGGCCGGGCCGGAAAAACGCCCTTCAAGCCGCTCTGCACGGGAATGCTCACGGGTTTGATCGGCATTCTGGTTCACAGCTTCTTCGAGAGCCTTTGGGAGGAGCCGTACATGATGGCACTGTTCTTTACCATCGCCGGTATGTTGGTTTATGCCGGATTTCTGCGGAAAAAGGAGGAAATTGCATGATTTGCAAGCATTGCGGTGCGGAAAACGCGGATTCCTGCGCCTACTGCGTCGGCTGCGGTACCTCTTTGGCCGCCCCGCCCAAGAAAAAGCACCTTCTCCTCATCCTTCTTCCCGCTGCCGCCCTCCTCGCAGCCATCGCCCTGTACCTGATTCTTCGCTGACCGCAACAAAAAAACGACACGGTATCGTTGGATACCGTGCCGTTTTTGCTGTTTTCCGTCGTTTATCCGACGGCTTCTTCGGTGGCCCGCTGGGAAACGGCTTCACTCAGGAGATCGTAGAGGTGAATCTTGGTAAAGTCGAAGCGGACCGGATACTTTTCGACCGCGTCATTGATGATGCCGGTGATATGGTTCTGGATCATCGTAGAAAGGGTGTCGTCGTACCACGCGCGGCCCTCCGCCTGACCGGCGAAGTACATGATATGATAGCCGTACATCGTCTTGACGATGCCGCTGTCGCCCTCCTGACGGGCGGGGTCGAAGCACCAGTCGTTAAACTCCGTGACCATCTTGCCGGGGGCGACGTTTTCATACAGGCCGCCGGAATCCTTCGTGCCGTCGGCGCTGTACTGTGCGCAAAGCTCGGTGAAATAGTCCACCGTGGGGTTCGACTGCCACATGGCATAGACCTCGTTGGCCTTCTCCTCGGCAGCAGCCCAAGCCTCGTCGGTGTAGGTGCCGTCGTCGTTCGTTTCCTTCGGCTGGATGAGGATATGGCGCACGTTGATGTTGTTCATCTTGAGTGCACCCTCCTCCGCCGTCGCGTCGAATTCGGCCTCGATGTCCTCGTCGGTCAGCGTGGCGGTGTAGGCTTCCTGTAGCTGGTTGCTGTAGCTGTAGGCAATGAAGTACGTGCGAAGATAGTTTACATAGCTTTCGGCATTCGTTCCCTTGCCGAAGTTCTCCTGCAAATAGGCATCGACAGTTTCAAAACCGCTGGCCTTGTACTGCGAGGCGAATTCGCCGTCGGGGTCGGTGATGTCGGCCAGGTCGGCCAGCTCCGTTTCGCCCAGCGCAAAGCCGTTCTCCTCGGCAAGCTGCGCCAGCGCGTAGTACTGCTGATAGCGCCGGACCGCGCCGTCGAGGAAGTACTGCTCCCACGTCATGCCCTCGGCCAGCGACTGCTGTTCGGCCAGCGGCTTGGTGGAATCCAGGCCGAAGTAGCTGATGTAGCTGCCGTAGCTGTTGAGGAAGTTATAGAACTCCAGCCAATACCAGACCTGTAGCTCAGCATTGGTCAGAAGCTCATTACCCGCCGCGTCCACGGCGACGTTGGCCAGCATATCGGCATCGTCAGGCGAGGCCTCGCTGACGGAATAGTTCGCCTGCGCGGTCACGTCGTTCTCGCCGTAGCCGGCGGTCACGGTGGTATCGTCCGGATTTTCCGTCTGCTCGGTCGTCGCCTCGGTCGGGGCGGCAGTAGTTCCCGTCGGTTCGCCCGCGGAGCAGCCCGCAAGCAGCAGCGCCGCCGCAAGCAGCAGCGCCGCGATTTTTCTGAATTTCATTGGTTTCATCCTTTCGGCATTGTATTTTTTAATTGTAGCACAGCCCGGCGCAAAAAGCAACGGAAATCATTCCGCATCGCGGACATTCCAAAAGCTGTGGACCGTTTCGGTCAGCGTAAAGTCCCGCAATCCCATTGTTTCGCCGTCCGGGCGGACCCGCAGAGCGCCATCAGCCTGCGCGGGCTGTGCGTCGTTCCGGCTGCCCTCGACGGAGATCACAGGCTGGTCCATACCGCCGGGCGGTTCGGGAATCTCAAACTCACCGGGACCTCTGCCTTCGGTCGGCGGCAGGAGGTCCGTCCCCTCCGAGGCGAGGGCCGCGCCGTGCTGCTGGACGATGCCGTTCACCGTTACGGTATAGGCCACGCCAAGCTCCAGCTCCGGTGCGGAGAAGGTCAGCGACGCAAACGGACGCGTTACGGCATCCTCCAGCAGAACCGTATCGCCGTTTTGGATGCAAATTGTGCTGCCATGCTGCACCGTTTGGGCGAAGCACAGCTCCATGAACTGCTGCTTCGAGGCGCGCTCGGCGCTGTCGTTGCGCGAACCGGTGGCGACGACGGTGCCGCCGTTCAGATAAATGCCGCAGTCCGCAGCAAGACCGGTGCCGCTATACTCGTTCGCGGAGGCAAAGACCGTGCCGCCGTTAATGACCAGCGCACCGTCGGAGGCAATGCCGTCGCCCTCCTCGTCCCGCCCGCCGGTAATCGAGAGCAGCCCGCCGTTGATCGTCATGACAGAAAGCTCGTCGGCATCCGCATTGATGCCGTCGTCCTGCGCGGCGATGGTGAGGTTGCCGCCGTTGATCTCCAGATGGCGCTCAGCGGTGAGGCCCTCGTCGGCGGCATTGATCGTCAGGCTGCCGGTGTCACCCTCGAAGCGCATCGACACCCGCGAAGCAACCGCGCCGTTGGCCAGATTGAAGCTGCCGTCGGCCAGTGTCAGAACCGCTCCGGCATCGCTCAGGTCGGGTGTAAGCGTGAAGTCCTCGCCCGGCGCACATTCATAGACGCGATAGAACAAAATCGCCGGGGCGACGGTGCAGGTAAGCTGCGCGTCGTCCAAAAGCAGCGTCACACAAGCATTCGGATCGTCCTGCGCATTCTCGCCCAAATCGACGAACAGCTGCCCCGCCGAGAGCGTCCCCGTCACGCGGTAAACGCCGGGCGCGGTGATATGCACGACCGTATGCGCGGCGGCCTCTTCGGGTGGATACGCACCGGGCTCGCCGCCGGATTCACATAGGATATCATTTTTTGTATAGACCGCATCGGAATCGCAGACCACGCCGTCGTCGGACAGCAGAATATCCACAGCACCCGTCTGCCCCGCCGGTTCGGTTGCGGCAGGCGGCTCGGTCGCGGCCGGTTCGCGCGGTACGTTCGCCGCACAGCCGGTCAGCAGCGTGAGCGCCAGCAGCACAGCGGCCAATTGCTTTCGTTTCATAGGGACCCCCTCCTTCTTCGCCCCATTATAGCAGGATACGCTGCGCAAATGTTGTGCAATTTGTGAACATTCCGCTTTTGCCTTGACAGCGGCGGAAAAAGCGGCTATGCTTGTCGCAGAGGTGATAAAAATGATTCAACATATCGTTCTTTGGAAGTTCCGCGCCGATGCCGACCCGACCGAGTTTTTGACGAAGCTCGCGGCGCTGGAGGGCGTTATCCCGCAGATCCGCTCGATGTCCGTCACGCGCAGTGCCGTGCCGGACGGCAGCTATGACGCGGCGCTCGTCAGTACATTTGACACATTGGAGGATGTAAAAGCCTATCGCGACGACCCGCGCCACCGCGCCGTCGCCGCCCTCTGCAAGGCCATCCGCACCGACCGCGTGAGCATCGATACCGAACTGTGAAGAAGTGGGGCGTTTACATTCTCCGCTGCGGCGACGGCACGCTCTACACCGGCGCAACGGATGATCCGGAACGTCGCCTTGCCGCCCACCGCGCCGGAAAGGGCGCAAAATACACCCGCAGCCGCGGCCCGCTGGAGCCGGTCTACTGGGAGCCGTGCGAGGATATGCCCGCCGCCTACCGCCGCGAATACGCCATTAAGCAGCTCACCCGCAGGCAGAAGCTCGCCCTGATCGCCGATGGAGGGGCCGGTGGGCAGGGCCTTGGCTTCCCCTCTGGTGAAGCTGTCGGCAACGCCGACGGATAGGGTCCCCGCGCCCGCAGGCGCACCAATTATTATTCACGAAATCGATACTGCCTGCGTGCGGGGCGTCGGGGACGCCGCCCCCTACAAGCGTCTATCGAACGTGCCTGCAAGCGGCGGGATGGGGGCATCCCACCCTACGGACGACTTTCGATAGCGCCTCCGGGAGGTATCATTTTTGCTGGACAAGGGGCAGCGGGTGTGGTATACTTGGGGCGAAAAAGCGCGGGGATTGTCGATTTGCGCCGCGTTTTTTGAGAAATCATCGTCCCCGACACGGAGGTATGCAATATGTATGATGTCATTGCGCTCGGCGAGCTTTTGATCGATTTTACCACGCAGACGACCGACTCCGGCGGTTATCCCACGATGGCGGCGCACCCGGGCGGCGCGCCTGCGAATTTCCTTGCGGCCATCGCCAAATACGGCGGCAAGGCCGGGATGCTCGGTAAGATCGGCACGGACACCTTCGGCCGCCTGCTGACGAACACGCTGCGGCAGGCCGGAATCGAAACGAAGGGCCTCGTCGCCACCGACGATTTCTTTACGACACTGGCCTTCGTGACGCTTGACGCGAACGGCGACCGCGAATTTGCCTTTGCCCGGAAGCCCGGCGCAGACACGCAGCTTACGTTCGACGAGTTGGACCTGTCGCTGATCGATGCGACGCGCGTGCTGCACTTCGGTACGCTGTCGCTGACGGACGAGCCGGTCCGGACGACGACCCGGCGCGCCGTGGAATATGCAAAGCAGCACGGCAAGCTGATCTCCTTTGACCCGAACCTGCGCAAGCCGCTGTGGAGGGACCTCAGTGACGCAAAAACGCAGATGCTCTGGGGCTTGCAGCACGCCGATGTGGTAAAAATCAGCGACGAGGAGGTCGAATTCCTGTTCGGCCTCGGCGTGGAGGCGGGCGCGGAATACATCCTCGCCAATTTCCCGGTCCGGCTGGTGTTCGTTACGTGCGGCCCGGACGGCTGCTATTTCAAAAACCGCTGCGCCTGCGGCCATGTGGACAGCTTAAAGAACATTCACGTCGTTGATACGACCGGCGCGGGCGACATTTTCGGCGGCAGCGCCCTTTGGAAGGTCCTGCAAAGCGGAAAGCGGCCGGACGAGCTGGAGGAAGCCGCGCTGCGCGAGATCGTCGGCTACGCCTGCACGGCGGCGGGCCTGTCCACCACAAAGCACGGCGGCATCTCCAGCGTCCCCGACAAAGCACAGGTCCTCGCCGTGCTTGAAAATAAGTAAAATTGAAGGCTCCTGCGGACGACGGGGTCAGGGAACCCCGCCCTGCGAACGGAATTTGACAGTGCATCCGACGGGCCGATGTTGGCATCGGCCCCTACGCAAAATTGGCCGTTTTTTGCGCCCAAGGTCCGTCCCTGCGTAGGGCGGGATGCCCACATCCCGCCGCAGAGCGCAGCCCTAATTCGGCCAGGCTGTCGTAATATCGTGCAATTTTCCGATATTCCACTGCCAACAGCGGGGCGTCGGGGACGCCGCCCCCTACACGTTCGTTTCCGCTTCTGTCGAGAACGGGGTTCGATATTATAAGCCGGTTTCTTCCGCTTGAGAAGAAACCGGCTTGCCGTTTATTCCTTTACCAGTCTGCGAATGCTTGTGCCTTGATAGTAATGGGTCAAAATTTCAACAAAATCGCTGCCCTCCTCGGCCATCGCCTTGGCACCGTACTGGCTCAGGCCGACGCGGTGGCCGAAGCCTTGGGTCCGGATCGTGACGGCTCCGCTGCCCTGTGCGATCTCCATATCCGTCGAGCGGAGGCCCAACAGCCGCCGCAGCTCCGGCCCCGTCAGGGTCACGCCGCCGATTGTCGCCGTGGCCAGCCCGCCGCCGTCGGTATAGGTCAGATCGCGGAACCACGGCACGTCGCCCGGCGCGATCTCCGGATGGGCGGCACGGAGGAGGTCCAGCAGCTCCTGCTCAGAGAACTGCTTTTCCTCGGCGTAGCGGCGGCTGTCGTCGCTCTCCGGACTGTCCACTGCCTGCAAGTAGGCGACGTTGCTGCCCCAGACGGCCAACGCCGACTCCGTTCGCCCGCCGTCGCAGGAGAAAAACGTCGCGTCGATCAGCGCATCATCATAGGTCACGACCAGCCCGTCTGTATCCCGCACGGCGAGCTCTAACGCACCGCAGTTCGTCCCCTCCGGGTCGAGCCACCCCTGGCAGCAGGCGCTGTCGGAACAGATGTCGGCGTCCGAGTGCTTATGAGCGTTGAGTTTTTGCAGTGTAAATGTTCTGGCCGCAATCGCCTGCGCCTCCAATGCCGCCGACGGAAAGTCTGCGGGCATCTCCGCCAGCAGCACGCCGACGAGGTACTTGTCCAGCGGCAGCGTCCGCAGCCCGTCTGCCGTGCGCAGCGTGATCTCTGTTGCCGCGTCAAAGGGCGGCAGCGGCTCCTCCGGCGGCGCGGACTCGCTCGGCGCTTCCGTCGCGGCGATCGTCGCCTCAACCGCGTCCGCTCCCGCTGCACGCGGCAGCGGAACGACCAAAAATACCAGACACAGCAGCCCGGAAATCAAACTTGGGAAAATAGAATCCTTCATTTCCTTTCTCCTTTTCCGTAAAATTCTTGACGGCGGCGCGTAATTTTGATAGAATATAAAAAATTTTTTGAAACGGGGTGAGCGTATGAATGAAACAAGGCGGCCGTCGGAGATCTCCAACGAGGTTCTTCACAGCCTATGCGCGGATTATCAGATTCATTACAGCTTGACACAGGAGGCCAAAACGAACAGTAATATCAAGCGCGGGCTGCGCAACGACGACGGCACCGGTGTCATGATCGGCTGCACGAAGGTCGGTAACGTCCTCGGCTACCATATGGTGGACGGCGACCGCGAGCCGATGGAGGGCCGTCTGATCTATCGTGGCTACGACCTGACGGAGCTGGTCGATGCCTACATTCGCGAGGGCCGCTTCGGTTTTTCCGAAACGGCGTACCTGTTGCTGTTCGGTAACTTGCCTACCCCCAACCAGCTTGCAATGTTCGAGTCGCTGCTGCACGACTGCACGGCGCTTCCCGAAAATTTCACCGAGGACATGATCCTCAAAAACCCCAGCCACGACATCATGAACAAGCTCGGCCGGTCGGTCCTCGCACTGTATTCCAACGACCCGACGCCGGACAACCTTTCCGTCGAAAACATGATGCGCCAATCAATCGAGCTGGTGGCACGGTTCCCTGTGATTGTCGCGTATGCTTATGTTGTAAAGCGTCATTATTTTGAAAACGACAGCTTGTATCTCCATCGCCCGGAGCCGAAAACGTCAATTGCGGAAAACTTCCTGCGCATGATCCGGCCCGACAAGCAGTTCACGCACGAGGAAGCACGGCTGCTCGACCTGTGCCTCGTCTGCCACGCGGAGCACGGCGGCGGCAACAACTCGACGTTCTCCTGCCGCTGCGTTTCCTCAACGGGAACGGACACCTATTCCGCCATCGCCGCAGCCGTCGGCTCGCTGAAGGGTCCAAAGCACGGCGGCGCGAACCGACAGGTCCTGCGGCAGTTTGAGGAAATCAAGCAGAACGTGCGGGACTGGAAGGACGACGCGGAGGTCGCGGCCTACGTCCGGCGCATTCTGCTCGGCGAGGTCGGCGACGGGAGCGGCCTCGTCTACGGCATGGGCCACGCGGTCTACACGCTCTCCGACCCACGTGCTGTCATCTTAAAAAATAGCGCCCGCAAGCTCGCCGTGCAGCGCGGGATGCTCGACGAGCTGGAGCTGATGGAAGCCATCGAGCGGGTCACGCCGCCGACGTTCGCCGACATTACTGGCAGCGAAAAAATCATGTGTGCCAACGTGGATATGTATTCGGGCCTGGTCTACCGAATGCTGAATATCCCGCCGGACCTGTTCACGCCGCTGTTCGCCGTCGCGCGTATTACCGGCTGGTGTGCCCACCGAATGGAAGAAGTCCTGACCGGCGGCCGCATCTACCGCCCGGCCTACAAACCGCTGCTGCGCCACAGGGATTATGTCCCGTTTGCGGAGCGTTAAAACGATTTTTTCACTTTTGCGCAGGGAAAGCGAAAAAAAGGATTGACAACCCCCGTAATCTGTGCTATATTATTCGAGCAATCGAAATAGAGCACACGCGCGAGTGGTGGAATTGGTAGACTCGCTAGATTCAGGTTCTAGTGTCCACTCCGGACGTGCGGGTTCAACTCCCGCCTCGCGCACCAAAAAAGCTGTTATCCCATTCGGGATAGCAGCTTTTTCATTTGTGGAGGCGTTGGAGTTGAAGAATTGCAATCAGCTATCGACGCAGGACGCGTCAGAAGTTTTATGTAAACCAAAAGAAGGCTGCCAGTGGCAGCCTTCCGTAGCTCCCCCCTTACCTTCCGCCAATTCCCGCCTCGCGCACCAAAATGGAAAGCCTTGAAACACCAAAGTTTCAAGGCTTTCCCTTTATTTCCAATGGTTTGTGGGCTTTTGTGCGTGTGTCGGATTTGGGCATTTTGGAATGCTCATAAGCAAAAATAAGCATTCCTGCAAAAGATTTTGCTTACAGGAATGCTTATGAAATCGGTCACGTATTATTGCTTGGTCTTGATCACATACTCATTGTTTTCGTTCCGGGCTCTGGGTGGCAGAAGGTCAGGGCGGTGCTGATGCTGCCGATGCGGTAGCCGGCGGAGGCGTGGAGGATGTGGCGGGGACGGTCGCAGAGGAGGAGCAGGGGAAGACGGTCCGGGGCGACATAGGCGCTTCGAGCCGCTGGTTCCGCCGACTCGTCCGTCAGCCAGACCTCCGCCGCCGGGAAGGCCGCAAGCACGGTGCGCAGCTTTTCATTCCGAAGCGCCTGCCGCGTGGGCAGGAGCAGGAGCAGGCGCAAGTCACAGATGCGGTCGCGGTTTGCCAGCAGCTCATTCAGAAGATGCTCCGTCGGCTCGCTGCCCGCGTCCAGCCACAGCAGCAGGGAACGCCCCTGCGTCAGGGCGGCGGCGGAGGCCTTGCGTCCGTCGAGTGCTTCCGCCCGAAAATCGGCCAGCGTAAAGTCTACGGCCAGCTCCGCAAACGCGACCGGCTGCTTTTTCAGCGACACGCACGCCGTCTGTCCCGCGTCGAGCCGAAGCTCCAGGCACAAGGTGTGCAGGTCGCCGCTCGGCAGGCGGCTGTCGGTCAGGACGCGATAAACGCCCGGACGGAGCGGGACGGTCATGCTGTCGTTCTGCCACGAAAGGCCGGACAGCGCAATCGCCTGCCACCCGTCGGCGGTCAGGGCGGAAAGGCCGAAGTCTGCCTCCGCCTGCCAAATCTCGCCGGGCTGCCTTTGCAGACGCAGTGCCGCCGAGGTCGTCTGTCCCTCCTCCGGCGAGAGAAAGCGCCCGCCGGACCAATACTCCGCTGCGCCGCTGTGCGGGTCGATCCGTGCCGCCACGCCCAGCGTCCGGCAGAGCGCAACAAACAGCAGCCGCTGCGACCGCCGGTCCGCGCAGCGCAGGTGCATCGCCCCGGCGGGCAGGGTCATGAGCTGGCGGTATTCCGTTTCCGGCATCTGCCGGATATTCTCCCGAATCCAATTCCAGATTTCCGGCGGCCGTCGGCGGAAGCGCTGCTTCTGCGCTTCCGAAAAATATTTTAACAATGCAGTGCGGCAGCAGGCCAGCGGTTCCGTGCCGATGCGCGGGCATAAAATGTAACGCATTGTAAGCGCATCCTGCGGCAGGCCGTCCGCAGCGGTCGCCAGCGCCTCGCGCAGCACCTCCGGCCGAACGTCGCGCAGGTCCTTTTCCGAAAGCACCCGCAAAAGCGCGAGCTTCTGCGCCGGGGCAAAGGCCGGTTCTGCCAAAAACTCCGCCAGCGCCGCAAAATTCCCGCAGCCTGCACGCAAAAGCGGTTCAATTTCCGCACCGTAGCCGAATTGCGCACGCAGCGCCTGTACGCGAGCCGTATCATATGCCGCCTCCGTCCGAAGGCGGCGTTTTTCGTTCGCAGCCGCCAATCGTTTCGCGATCTGTGCCTTTTCCGCCGGGTCGAGCGGGGGGCGTGTGGGTCGCTGTTCCTTCGGCGCGTGGAGCGTGAGCGCCGTCCAGTTGCCGGACGACGGCTTTGGTTCTTCAAGCGTCAGCTCCAGCGTCTGCTGCGCGGCGGGGCAGAGCGCTTCGCAGCGCAGTGCATTTTTCCGCGCCTGAATCACCAGATCGCCATAGCCGCAGCTGAGCCGCGCCGCGCCTCTGGCATCCGTCAGAATCTCTGCTGCCGGAAAGATCTGTGACGCGTTGACAATGCCAAATGTCACCGCCGCGCCGACGGCAGGCTGTCCGTCCGGCTCTCGCACCAGAACCGTCAGCATCCGCACGGACGCATACCGCGCCGTCTGGTTCAAAAACGTCACCGCGCCGTCCGTTGAAATGACTTCATCGTCCGGTGCGGGCCGTCCGAAGCAGCGGCTGTGGACGAGAACTGCGCGGCTGGCCGCGCCGGTGAACCAGCCGCGGTCCAGCTCCGGCTCCGGCTCGCACGCGCCGAGGTAGTGCCATGCGCCGTCACAGAACACCTCGACCCACGCGTGGTTGTCGTCGCAATGCGCCCAGCGGGGCGTGTACACCTGCCGCGCCGGGATGCCGACGGCCCGCAGTGCATTGACCGCGAACGTCGATTCCTCACCGCACCGGCCAAAGCCGGACCGCCACGCGCCCAGTGCACTGATCGTCCGTTCATCGGTCGCGCAGTAGCAGACCTGCTCCGCGTTCCATTCATTGACTGTTAAAATTACTTTCTGCGTGGAAAGGCCCTCAATTTTTTCCGCCAATTGCGCATACATCCTGCCCCGGCAGTCGCAAAGCTCCTCCTCGTTGACGCGCGGATGCAGTACATAGTTAAGAAAAATCTGCTCCGGCAGCGCCCGGACCGACGGCAGCCGTTCCCGCAGGAGCAGCGCGTGTTCCGCGCAGGATTGAAAGAGCGCAAAATCGTAATTTGCCCAGTCGCTGAGCGGGCCGGCGGCATAGCACCACCGCGTCAAAAGCGCCGCATCCGGCGCAAGCGCAGCGAATTGTCGTTCCAGATTTGCTTGCAGCTCGTCGCTAATCACGTCGTAACGCTGCATCATCCGCGTCTGCATCCAGCGCAGCTCCGCATCGGAAAGCCTCATGCGTCCGCTCCCGTGAGGCCGTGGACGAGCTCGGCACAGGCGTGGAATTCGCCCTCGTCGGTCCGCCAGATCTCGTATTCGGACAGCGACGGCAGGCCCATCGCCACGGTTTCCTTGCGGTAGCGCATCCCGCTGTCCAGCACGCCCTTGCGCCCGGTCGTGTGGAACACGACGATGCCCGCACGGTCGTGAATTTCCTGAATGTTTGACCTCTTTACGCCGCAGCCCGCCATAATATCGATGCGTCCGTCGGCCGTGCGGTGCAGCCGGTGCAGCAGCTCCACGCCGGTCAGTGCGTCCTTCTGCTGTCCGGACGTTAGGATCGTTTTGCAGCCGAGGCGCACCGCATCCTCTAATGCTTGGAACGGGTCACGCGTCATGTCGAACGCGCGGTGGAGCGTTACGTCCAGCCCGCCCGCGCAGTCCATCATCCGGCGCATACTTTCCATATCCAAATCGCCGTCCGGAGTCAGCGCACCGATCACGACGCCGTTCGCGCCGAGGTCGCGGAATGTCCGGATTTCCTCGCACATCTGCTCCAATTCCTCTTTATCATACAGAAAATCGCCAAAGCGCGGGCGAATCAGAACGTTGGTTTTAACCGGAACGTCGCGCAGCACCTGTCGGAACAAGGCCGTTGACGGTGTTGTCCCGCCGATGACGAGATGCGCGCACAGCTCCAGCCGGTCTGCGCCGCCGCGCCACGCCGCCATTGCCGACGCGTAAGAATCCACACAGGCCTCGATCAGGGGCATATTCATGTCGTTTCCTCCTTCGTTTCAAAAAGCACCTGCGCCAGGTGATACAGCGTCGTTGCGGCGGTCCCGGTCGCGCCGGGGACCTGATGCTGCCAGACGATGCCGCTGTTGTCCGCTGTCCCGGCGATGTCCAGATGCAGCCAAGGCCGCCCCGCCGTGAATTTCTTCAGGAACAGTCCGGCGGTGATCGCGCCGCAGCCGTCCTTGCTGGTATTGCGGACGTCGGCGAGATCGCTTTCGATCAACGCCTCGTACTCCGGGTCGTCCGGCATCCGCCAGAATTTTTCGCCGGAGCGCACCGCCGCGTGCCGCAGACAGTCATAAAAGGCATCGTCGCTGGCCATCACGCCGGTCGTCACATAACCAAGCATTGCCCAGACCGCGCCGGTCAGCGTCGCGATGTCCACCAGATGGGTGCAGCCTTCCTTTTCCGCGCCCCACGCAAGGGCATCGGCCAGAATCAAACGACCCTCGGCATCGGTGTTCAAAATTTCGATCGTCTTGCCGGAAAAGGTGGTAATCACGTCACCGGGCAGCATACCCGCGTCCGAAATGCGGTTTTCGCAGATCGGAATGATTGCCGTCACGTTCACCGCCGCACCGTTTGCCGCCAGCGCACGCACCGCAGCCGCTGCCGCAGCGCCGCCGGCCATATCGCCCTTGATTCCGGCCATGGACGCGGCGGCCTTGAGGCAGTAGCCGCCCGAATCGACCGTCACACCCTTGCCGACGAGGCCGAGCCGGCGGTCGTACTCCGGTGCGCCGGTGTAGCGCAGGACGGCCATCCTCGGCGCGTGGGCGCTGCTGTCGCCGACGGTCAGAAGCGCCCGCAGACCCAGCCGCTCCAGCGCCTGCCGGTCATAAAGCTTCGCCTCGATCGGAAGCCCCTGCGCCATTTCCGCCAGCCGCTGCGCGAATGTCTCCGGCGGCAGCAGATTGGCCGGGCAGTTGACCAGATCGCGCGTTTCCATCACGGACCGCGCCAGCTCCCACGCCTGCTTCAGCGTCTCCGCATCCGCACCGGGGAAGCTGCAAGCCAGCTCCGGCTCCCAGCGGCCGCTCAGGGCAAATTTTTTCTGATACGCGCCGCCGCAGACACCCTCGACCGCCGCGAACAGCCCCTCCTGCCCCAGCTCCGCCGCCGGGTCAAGCGCAAAGGCGCAGGCCGTGCAGTCCAGCTCCAGCGCCGTTTTGACCGCCTTGCCGTACAGCTCCTTACAGGCCAGAACGTCCCTGCGCCCGCCCCGGCCGACCCGGATGGTATAGCCGCCCGTTTCATCGGGCAGATAGCGTGTTTTCAGGTATGCATCGTCGGTAAAAACGACATTTGCTTGCACTTGTTTTTCCATAGCTTGCAGGCCTTTCTATCGATACTCAATTTCCAGCACGGTGTCGATCTGGTCCGGCAGCGGATAGGTGTACTGCGGGACCGTCCCGAAGCTGACGAAGGCGAGGTTTTCATATGCGCTCGTGACCCAGCTCTCGCCGCGCACTACCTCGCCGCCGTCCGCAAGCCGCCGCACCGCCCCGATCCGCTCCGGCGCGAGGCCGGTCAGCGGCAGCGGTCCGAGCGGCGCTTCCAGCACGTGTGCGTAGAGCTTTCCCGCGCCTCTGGTGTACCAGCCCCAGTCCGGCTTCGGAAGCTCCGCGCTGCCGCAGCCGTAGATGCTCTCGCCGTTACGCGCCATCCATGCGCCAATCTCGTCCAGCAGACGGCAGCTCTGCGCCGGGAAGCGGCCGGTTGCGTCCGGGCCGACGTTCAGGATCATGTTGCCGCCCTTGCTGACGCACTCGACCAGCTTGCGAATCAGCATGGACGCGGGCTTGTAATTCGTGTCATAGGGCACATAACCCCAGTTGTTGTTCATCGTCGCACAAAGCTCCCACGGCACGCGTTCGCCGCGGACATTGCGGATGCCCTCCGGCGGCAGGAGCTGTTCCGGGCTGACGAAATCGCCGCTGTAATACGCCGGGTTTTCCGTAACAAGGCTCCCGTAGCTCTCGCCGCTGGCCTCGAGCCGGTTATCTACGACGACCTCCGGCTGGTGGCGGCGCACCATCTGCATCAGCTCCGTGGCCTTCCACGCCTCGCCGCGCAGCTCGCCGTAGGCAAAATCGAACCATAAAATGTCAATCTTGCCGTAGTTTGTGACCAACTCCTCGACCTGACCGTGCAGATAGGCAAGATAGCGGTCAAAGTCGATCTGCTCGTGTTCATAGGCGGGATTGCCGCGCATCGGATGGTTGGGGTCGTTATACTTCGGAAAATCCGGGTGGTGCCAATCGAGCAGCGAGTAATACAGTCCCACGCGCAGCCCCTCGGCACGGACAGCCTCCACAAATTCCCGCACCAGATCGCGCCCGCACGGCGCGTTTGTGCTTTTGTAATCTGTCAATTTCGAGTCGAACAGACAAAATCCGTCGTGATGCTTCGCCGTCAGCACGACATACTGCATCCCGGCCCGCTTCGCCCGCCTCGCCCAAGCTCTGGGGTCGTAGGCCTTCGCAGTGAACTCCTGTAGATAGCGCTCATATTGCGCCGCCGGCATCCGCGCCCCGCTCATGTACCACTCGCCGCGTCCGGGAATCGCGTAAAGCCCCCAATGCAGGAACATCCCAAACCGGGCCTCCTGAAACCACCGCACGCGTTTTTCTCTATCCGTCATCGATGCCGCTCCTTCCTGCGCAGCCTCCGCCGCGCTTTTTCATTATTATACCAGCGAAACCGCCCCGAAAGCAAGTATGCCGAATGCAGCAAAAGGCTTCGTCTGCTTACGAAGCTAAAAATCAAGCCTCCGTGCGGATTTGTGCGCACGGAGGCTTGGGGTGTTCCATCAATCGCGATCCCAGTTATGCCAGGTGTTCTGAACATCGTCGTCGTCATCGAAGATATCGAGCATCTTTTCCATCATGGCGATGTCGTCCGGGTTTTCGAGCTTTTTATACTCGCCGGGGACCATTTCGATCTGGGCAGAAACGAAGCTGTAGCCCTTCTTGCTCAGCGCGTCGGCGACGGCGTTGAAGTCGTCGGGGTCGGTGTAGATGGTGAAGCAATCCTCCTCGGCCTCGAAGTCGTCCGCGCCGCAGTCCATCGCGTCCATCATGACGGCATCCTCTTCGTAGTCGCCGTCCTCGTTGTCGATGACGAGGACGCCCTTCTTCGCGAAGTTCCAGCTAACGCAGCCGGTCGTGCCCATCTTGCCGCCATACTTGTCAAAATGATGGCGCATATTGCCCGCGGTACGGTTGCGGTTTTCGGTCATGGTTTCGACAATCACGGCCACGCCGCCGGGGCCGTAGCCCTCATAGGTGATGGCCTCATACGCGTCGCCGGAGCCGGCGTTCGCGGCCTTTTCCAGCACGCGCTTGATGTTGTCGTTGGGCATATTCGCGGCCTTGGCCTTGGTGATAACGGTCGCGAGGCGGGAGTTATAGTTGGGGTCGGTCGAGCCGCCGCCCTCCTTGACCGCGACGTACATTTCCTTCGCGATCTTGGTGAACGCGGCGGCGCGCTTTGCGTCCTGCGCACCCTTAGTTTTCTGAATATTATGCCACTTGGAATGACCCGACATGGTAGTTCTTCCCTTCTTGTTAAAATCTCATCCTGTATTTTAGCATAAGCACGCGCAAAAAACAACCGGCTTATGCGAATTTAATGCAGTCCCGGTGATTTTTCGACAAAATTACCTCAACCTCCGGGAAACGCTCCCGCATAGCGGCGGCGAGGTAGGCGCAGACCGGATTTTCAGTTTCAAAATGCCCCGCGTCCACGAGCGTCAGACCCAGCGCCTGCGCGTCGGCGAACTGATTGTACTTGCAGTCGGCGGTGACAAAGGCATCGTAGCCCAGCTCAGCCACGCGGAACAGCGCGTCGCCGCAGCTCCCGCCACCGACCGCCACGCGCCGGACCGTCCGCCCAGCGTGGACATAGCGAACACCTTCGCAGTTCAGCGCAGCCTTGACGTGGCGCACGAACGCCTCAGGCTCTGCCGCTTCCGCGAGGTCGCCGCCGCGCAGAAGGCCGTAGGGACGGCCGTTGGCATCTACACCGGCCGGATCGATGGCGGCGGCATTATGTAAACCAACCCTTGCCGCAAGGCAATCATTCACGCCGCCGGGGGCGCAGTCGAGATTCGTGTGCGCGTTAAGCGCAGAGATGCCGTTTTCAACCAAAAATAGTAAGGCACGGCCCGCAGGCGTTGCGTCGTTGACGGCCTTCAGGTCCCAGATCGCCGGGTGATGTGTGACCAGGAGCTGGCAGCCAAGCGCCGCCGCCTCCTCGCAAACCGGCAAAAACGGGTCGAGCGCGACCAGCAGCCGCCGCACCTCCCGGTCAGCACGGCCGCAGAGCAGGCCGACATGGTCCCAATCGTAGGCCATGGACTCCGGCGCAAGTGTTTGTAAAAAATCATAAATCGTTTGGACAGTCGGCATAATAAATCTCCTTATGGTTCGATTTCCGCACGGAAACCGCGCACCTCGTTCAGGGCAGTTTGGAAATATTCGAGCCGCTCACGGCTTGCCGGGTCGGCTGCGCGGGACAGGCCCTCGACCGTCAGGCGCAGTGCGCGCTCGATGCGTTTCAGATAACGCGGCAAAAGCAGACTGCCGCCATGCAGCAGGCACGGCGGGACGTACTGCTCCCCCGGCGACAGCGGCACGGCGGAGCCGAAGCGGGCGCAGATGATATTGTACAGAAAGCCGCCGTCCTCCGCCAGCTCCTCGCGCAGCGTCCCGAAGCCGCGCTCGGCAAGAAAGCGCCGCAGATCACTGCCGCCGGACTGCGGCTGCAAAATCAGAAGATAGCGCTCGTCGCGGACCCACGGCGCATCGCGTAAGATCTGCGCGATCAGGTCGCCGCCCATGCCCGCGCAGACGATCGTGTCCACGCCGGCGGGGTCCACCGCGAGCAGGCCGTCCGCACACGAAAGACACAGCCCCTTGGAAATGCCGAAACGGGCGGCGTTTTCCCGCGCGTTTTCCAGCGGCTTTTCCCGCAGATCGCAGGCGTGGACGAAGGCCGCGCGGCCGGTTTGCAGCAGGTAGAGGCTCAGATAGCCGTGGTCGCAGCCGATGTCCGCCACGCGCGCGCCCTCCGGCACCAGCGCGGCGACGCATTGCAGTCGTTTTGAGATCGGCAGCTTCATGAGGGCCTCCTGTCGTGTGGTTTCCCCGGCGCGGCGGGGTCATTTCTTGCGGCGCTTCAGATATTGCTCGGCGCGGGCCAGCTGCGCCGGGGTCGGCGGCGCCGGGGTCGGTTTTTTCGTCGGAATCGGCCGCATGGGCTGCTTTTCGGCCGTTTTTTTGGCGGTAGGCTTCGGTGCGTTTGCGCCGCGGGCAGGCCTCGACGGCTTCTTTGGCGGCCGGGCCTCCGGACGGGCGGGCGCGGCCTTGCGCTTTTCGCTGCGGGCCTCGCCGCCGGGCTTTTCGCCCTTGCGGGGGCGGATGAGGCACTTCGCGTCGTAGCCGATGAGGTCGGTGCGGTGCGCCTTTTCCAGCGCCTCATGGACCAGCGCGTAATTCTTCGGGTCGCGATACTGAATCAGCGCGCGCTGCATTGCCTTTTCGTGCGGGTCGGTGGGGACGTAGACCGGCTCCATCGTGCGCGGGTCGAGGCCGGTGTAATACATGACCGTCGAGAGTGTCGAGGGGGTGGGATAAAAATCCTGGACCTGCTCCGGCATATAGCCGAGGTCGCGGCAGTATTCCGCCAGCTCGACCGCCTCGCGCAGCGTCGAGCCGGGGTGCGAGCTCATGAGGTACGGGACGAGGAACTGCTTCAGGCCAAGGCGGTCGTTCAGCGCCCGGTAGCGGCGGCAGAATTCCTCGTAGACCGCGTGTTCCGGCTTACCCATGCGGCGCAGGACGGGTGCAGACACGTGTTCCGGCGCGACCTTGAGCTGACCGGAAACGTGATATTGCACCAATTCGCGTAAAAAAGCGTCGCTCTTGTCGGCCAGCAGGTAGTCGAAGCGAATACCGCTGCGGACAAAAACCTTCTTCACGCCGGGTAAGGTGCGAAGCTCCTGCAACAGGTTTACATAATCCGTATGATCCGCCCGCAGATTCCGGCATGGTTTTGGGAACAGGCACTGCCGGTTCGGGCAGGCCCCGGCCTTTAACTGCTTTTCGCAGGCGGGCTGGCGGAAGTTCGCCGTCGGGCCGCCGACATCGTGGATGTAACCCTTGAAGTCCGGATGCTGCGTCATGCGCTTCGCTTCTTCGAGCAGCGAGGCGTGGCTCCGCGTCTGAATGATGCGGCCTTGATGGAATGTTAACGCGCAGAACGAGCAGCCGCCGAAGCAGCCGCGGTTGGAAACGAGCGAAAATTGGACCTCCGAAATCGCGGGAACGCCGTTTTTGTACGACGGATGGGGCGCATTTTCATAGGGCAGAGCGTACACCGCATCCATTTCCTCCGTCGTCAGCGGCTTCTGCGGCGGATTCTGCACGACAAACTCGCGGCCATACGGCTCGATGAGCCGCTTGGCCGAAAACGGGTCGGTGTTCTGATATTGCAGATAAAAGCTCTCTGCATAGCGCTTTTTATTCTGCAAAAGTTCGGAATATGCGGGTAAAATGATCGCCTCATCCGTATCGGGCGCGGTCGTGCGGTAGGCCGTTCCGGCCAAGAACGTCAGGTCGTGGACGGAAAGTCCGCTGTCCAGCGCATCGGCAGCCTCGACGATGCTCTTTTCGCCCATGCCGTACAGCAGCAGGTCGGCCTGCGAATCGAGCAGGATGGAGCGCTTTAGCTTGTCTGACCAGTAATCGTAATGTGCCAGTCTGCGCAGGCTGGCCTCGATGCCGCCGATCAAAATCGCCTCGTGCGGATGCGTGCGGCGGATAAGGTTGCAGTAGACGATCGTCGCGTAGTCCGGGCGCTTGCCGGTCACGCCGCCGTCGGTGTAGGCATCGGTTTTGCGGCGGTGCTTGCCGACGGAATAGTGGTTGACCATCGAGTCCATGTTGCCGCCGCTGACGAGCCAGCCGAGGCGGGGCGTGCCGAATTCGTTGATGGAATTCGGGTCCTTCCAGTCCGGCTGAGAGCAGATCGCAACCTTATACCCTGCGCTTTCCAGTACGCGGCTGATGATGGCGTGGCCGAAGGACGGGTGATCGACATAGGCATCGCCGATGACGTAGACAAAATCGGGCCGTTCCCAGCCCAGCGCCGCCATTTCGCGGCAATCGACCGGCAGGAAGCTCATCCGTTCGTCCCCGTCGAGCCAAAGCCGCCCTCTCCGCGAACGGTGTCAGAAAGCGTGTCGGCTTCGATGAAGTTTGCGGTCAGATAAGGTGTCAGAATCATCTGCGCGATGCGATCGCCCGGCTCGATGGTCTGCGGCACGGCGCCGTGGTTGTGCAGCGGCACGAAAAACTCACCGCGATAGTCCGAATCGACCACGCCGACCTTGTTCGCCGGGGCCAAACCGCGCTTGGAGGCAAGGCCGCTGCGGGCGTAGACCAGTCCGGCGTAGCCCGCGGGGATTTCCATGGCGATGCCGATAGAGATCAGGCGCGTTTCGCCGGGCTGGAGCGTCACCGGCACATCGAGGCAGGCGCAGAGATCCGCCCCGGCGGAAAACTCTGTCCCGTAAACCGGCAGCTTTGCGTTTTCATAGAGCTTTTTGACTTTTACCTCGCGCATCATCGGCTTCCTCCCCGCGTGTACCCATCGTCCCAGAGGACGACGCTTCCCGCTTGCAGCGTTTTTTTCATATCAATGAGGCGCTGATTTTCCGAGCCTCGGAAGCGCAGCGTCAGATTTTTCTTCTCAATCATAAACGGCCCGTCTACCAGCACGTCCAGCAGGGCCAGAATTTTTTGTACCGTTGCCGGGTCGCCGACCGTTCCGGCCAGCAGCTCCGCGTCGAGCAGGTAGCCGGTGAAGGCCCAGATGGACTTCTGCGGATAGACCGCCCGCACCTGCTCCAGCAGGGCCAGCACCCCGGCCTGGTTGCGCGGCTCAAACGGCTCGCCGCCGAGGACGGTCAGCCCGGCGATCTGCGGCGGCGCGAGCGTTTCGAGCAGGTAGTCCGTAACCTCCTGCGTCAGCGGCGCACCGTAGTCGAAGTCCCACGTCTGCGGCTGGAAGCACTCCTTGCAGTGGCGCGTGCAGCCGGAAACGAAGATCACCGAGCGAACGCCCGGCCCATTTGCAATGTCATAGGTTTTAATTGCGGCGTAATTCATTGCGCAGCCCCTTTCAAAACGCGATTCACAAAGTCCGTCAGCGTCCGGCGATAGCGGTCGCCCTCCAGCAGGAAGCTCTGGCCGTGGCCCGCGTTCGGGACGGTCAGGAGCGTTTTATCGGACGCGGCGCTGGCGGCGTAGGCTTTTCTGGACATATCACATGGCACAAACGTGTCGCCCTCGCCGTGAATCAGCATGAGCGGCAGGCGGCAGTCTTGCAGCGCCGTCAGCGTAGAATAGTCCTTCAGGCCGAAGCCCGCGAACAGACGGGTTTGCAGGCTCACAAACGGCAAAAACCAGAGCGGAATATGCTTTTCCCGCGCGATTTTTGCCACGATATCGTACGGCGAGGTGAAGCCGCAGTCGGCAATCACGCCCCGGACGTTCGCAGGGAACGGCTCCCCGCAGGCCATCAGCACGGTGGACGCGCCCATCGAAAGGCCCGCAAGCAGCACCGGCGCTTCCGCGCCGAAGCGTTGGTTATGCCACTTGACCCAGCTATGCACGTCGCGGCGCTCGCGGATGCCGAAGGTGATGAAGCGTCCGCCGGACGCGCCGTGCGCCCGCTCGTTCACGAGCAGAAGGTTCAGCCCGAGCGATTGGTAAAAGGACAACGCGCAGCCGAAGTCGATCTCCGGGCAGCTCCGCCAGCCGTGGAAGCACAACAGCGTGCCGCGCGCGTTTTCGCACGGCAGATACTTGGCAACGAGGCGAACGCCGTCGTAGGCCTTGATCGTCACCGTTTCGCTCGGCTGGGCGGCGATCCATTGGAAACCGGCGGTCAGTTCGTCCTTATAACGGCGAAAACTGGAATGTTGAATTGCACGGTCGAGGTTGCCGGTCGTCCAACGCGCGTGCAGACAGGCGAGGCACATCGCGAAAAGCGACCCGCCAAACAGAGCGAGAAGGACCAGCACCACCGCGATCAAAATGGCAGCTTTCATTGCTTCTTTTTCTCCAACCGGCGCAGCAGCGGGAAGCAAAGCGGCCAGACCAGTGCTGCAAACAGGATGACAATGAAATAGCGGATGGCGTTCGTGCCGACCCACGTAAAGCCGACGGCGGTGAAAAGTGCCTTCAGCCCCTCCTTGATCGCCAGCAGGCCCGCGAGGCCGAGGACGACCTTGAGCACCTGCACCCACCAGACTGCCTTTTCATCAAAGCGGATGTGCTTCCGTTCGACAGGATAAGCGATAAAAAAGCCCAGCAGCGCACCGAGCAGAGAGAAGCTGTTCTTCCGGCCCTCGTAGAGGTTGTCCGGGTCGATGTCCGCCGGGAAACGGGCGAAATTTGCGTAGCAGACGAACGCGACGGCCAGCGCCAGCATCGCCAGCAGCAGGACGGTCATGCGTTTTTCATCGTCGCTGCACCACCGCACAAGCGGGTAGAACACAAACACCAGCACGGTCGCAATGCAAAGCGACACGCCGACGTCCGCCGGGGTATGCACGCCGAGGTACATCCGAGAAAAGCTCGTCAGCGCCGCGATAGCGATGCAGACGACGCGCAGGACGCGGTTTTTGTTCCACCGCGCAAGCCCGCCGAACGTACCGACGACGTTCTGCGTGTGGCCGGACGGGAAGGAGTAACCGGTCGCACCGCTGCGGGCGCTTTCGACAATGGTAAACGACGGGTCGCGCACCCACGGGCGCGGGATGCGGCACAGGAGCTTCAAAAATTGGTTAAAAATCGTGCCGACAAAGCCGACGAACAGCAGATAATACCCCTCGCGCTTGTTCACGCACCAGAAAACGACCAGTGCCGCGACGGTGAACACCAGTTCCTCGCCAAAATAGGTGAAAAACTGCATCACCGCATCCAAAACCGGCCTCCGCAGGTCCTCCAGCCAATATAACAGCGCCATACTGTCGCACTCCTTTTTTTAATTTTTCCCGTTTCCCCGCCGCAGGGGATTTTAATTTATGCCGTTCGGCACACCACAATTCCGCATGATACATGATTCGATACTGCCAGCACGGGCCGATGTACCCGCAAGGGGTATGCCGCATCCGGAAAGCTCCTTCGTCGCTAACGGCTGCGCTATGGGCATCGGCCCCTACGCAGCGAAAGAGAGTTCCTGCACGCGGCGGGCCGGAGGCAGCCCGTCCTACGGACGGATTTCGAGGCTGCCAGCCGTTTTTTATCCATGCTTGCGCCAGGTGGTCGGGCGCAGGAGCATAATCATCGGGAACAGCTCCAGACGGCCGAAAAGCATATCGGCGATCATAACGACCTTTGACAGATTGGAAAACACGTTGAAGCTGCCGTAAGGGCCGACAAGTGAGCTGACACCCGGGCCGATGTTGTTCAGCGTCGCCATCACCGCACTGACCGACGTTTCCGCGCCGAGGTTGTCCAGCGACAGCAGCGTCATGGAGAACACCGCGACCAGCACGTAGACCGCAAGGAAGGCAAACGAGCCGTCGATCACGTCGCGGTCCACGCGCTTGCCGTCCATCGTCATGACCTCGACCGAGTGCGGATGGAGCATGTGCCGAACGCTGGAGCGCGCAGATTTGATCAAAATCATCATGCGGCTGACCTTCATGCCGCCGCTCGTCGAGCCTGCGCAGCCGCCGATGATCATCAGCACGATCAATATCGCTTTAGAAAACTCTGGCCAGAGGGAAAAATCGACCGTTCCGTAGCCCGTGGTCGTCATGATCGAGCCGACGGTGAAGGAAACATGATGGATTGCCGCGCGGACATTCGTAAAATACCCGCCCTTGAGCATCAGGTTCAGGGTAATAATCGCAATGGCCGAAAAAGCAATGGCAAGATAGGCTTTGAGTTCGGAATTCTTCCAAACCAGCTTGAATTTTCGGCAGATCAGGAAGAAATAAATGGAAAAATTCACACCGCACATCAGCATGAACACCGTCGTCACCGTCTGCTCATAGGACGAATAGGCGGCAAGTCCCGCACTCGTCAGCGAGAAGCCGCCCGTACCTGCCGTGCCGAAGGCGATGCAGAAGCTGTCAAAGACCGAGATCTCACCCCAGCCGCACCAGACGCCGATACGATAAGCAAGAATTTGCAGCAGCGTTATGACAAAATAAATCGCGTAAAGAATCAACGCAGACGTGCGCATTTTCGGCACCATCTTGCCTACCGACGGGCCGGGGGATTCGGCGCGCAGCAGATAAATGCTGTCGCCTGAAAGCGGCACGACCGCCAGCATGAATACCAGCACACCCATACCGCCCAACCAGTGCGTGAAGCTGCGCCAGAACAGCAGGCAATGCGGAAGAGCCTCCGGCGCGTTCAAAATGCTCGCGCCCGTGGTCGTAAAGCCGGATACCGTTTCAAACACGGCATCCACGTAGGATGGAATTGCACCGGAAATATAAAACGGCAGCGCTCCGACCAATGAAATAACAATCCACGACAGCGACACCATAACGAAGCCCTCGCGGGCGTGCATCATGCGGTTGCGCTTCGGCCGCAGGAGGATGAGTGCCGTGCCGGTCACCGTGCAGATGCCGACCGTTACCAGCAGCGCCAGCACCGATTCGCCGTAGCACAGTGCAACAATACATGGCAGCAGCAGGGCAGCACTGATGATTAACAGGATATGCCCCAGCAGAGACAGGATCATTCGATAATTCATCGGCAGCCTCCGCTCAACGGATAATATCGTCGAGGTCATTTAGACCCGTGACGGAGGTGACGACAATCACCGTGTCGCCCGGCTCGATCGTGTCGCGGCCGGCAGGCGTGAGAATCTTGCCGCCCCGATTGATCGCACCGATGAGCAGATTCGGCCGCAGCCGCAGCTCCATCAGCGGCTTGCCACAGACGAGCGACTTCGCCGTCGCGCGGAACTCAAGCGCCTCGGCCTTGTTGCCGACGATTTTATAGAGCGTTTCCACGTTCGAGCCGAGGGAATTCTGCATCGCGCGGACATAGCGAACAATATGGTCAGCAGCAATATAACGCGGATGAAATACGCTGCCGAGATCCATTGACTTGATGATATGCGAGAATGTCGTGCGGTTGATTTTCGTAATAATCTTCGCCTCAGACACGCTGCGGGCGTAAAGACTCATGAGGACGTTTTCCTCGTCGATGCCGGTCAGGGTCGCAACAGCGTCCATCCTTGCAAGGCCCTCCTCGGCCAGCAGCTTTTCGTTCGTGCCGTCGCCGTGGATAATCGTCGCGTCGGGCAGTCGCTCAGACAGCTCGTCGCAGACCGCGCGATTTGCTTCGATAATTTTAACGTTCGCGCCGAAATCAAGCATTTGACGCGCCAGATAATAGCTGATGCGTCCCCCGCCGATCAGCAGCACGCGCTTGACGGGGTTCGTTTCCACGCCGATCTTGTGGAAGAATTTATAGGCTGTCTTGGGCTTGGCCACGAAGCTGATGCGGTCGCCCGCAAGGAGTGTGAACGAGCCGGACGGGATGAACACGTCATGCGCACCGCGCTCAACCACGCAGATCAGAACGCCGGTTTGGAGCTTGCCCAGCTCCATGAGCTGCATCCCGTTGAGGACGGAGCCGTCGGGGATGCGGAATTTATGCAATTCTACGCGTCCTTTTGAGAATGTGTCGATCTTAATTGCCGCCGGAGCGCGTAGAATTCGCGCGATTTCCGATGCGCTGGCCAGCTCCGGGTTGAGCGCCATGCTCAGGCCAAGGTCATCCTTGACCATGCGGATACCGGTCGAGTATTCCGGATTGCGTACGCGGGCGATGGTGTTGCCGACGCCCAGCTTCTTCGCAATCAGGCAGGCCAGCAGGTTCTGCTCATCCGTTGACATGACAGCGATCGCAAGGTCGGCGTTCGGAACGCCCGCCTCGACCTGCGCTTCAATGGAAATGCCATTGCCCTCGACGGTCATCACGTCCAGCGTAGCGACCTGCTCCAGCATCGCCGACGCGCGGTCCACCACGGTGATCTCATGCCCCTCTCGCGCAAGCTGATCGGCCAGCGTCACGCCGATTTTTCCCGCGCCGATAATCACGATTCTCATGGCGTAATCCCCCATTTTCAATCTTTAACAACTATAGCATATTGCAGCCCAAAAAGCAAGCACTCCCACCCCGGCTGCGGGAGGGAGCTGCGTGCAAAAGGTATCCAAGGTTTTAGCACTCTCGTATTAAGAGTGCTAAAATTTACAGACCGTTCATAAAAAAGACACACAACCTCCGATTTTACAGTGCATAATAAAGCTGTAAGAAAGAGATGGAGAGCGAAGCGGCGGCACAGGCCGCCGGGATGTGCGCGGCACCGGCTCCGCACGCACGGCCGCTTCTCCTGACAGCCGGCAAATCAATTTTTTGGAGGTATGTGTTATGTTTGAACTCATGCGTAGAAATAATAATCATCCGGCCAGCGCCTACAACCCCTTCCGCGAGATGGAGGACTTTGAGCGCAGCTTCTTCGGCCGTCCGTTCGGCGGCTTCTTTGACAGCCGTGAGCTGGCCGAGTTCAAGACCGATGTGACCGACGAGGGCGATCATTATCTGCTGGAGGCCGACCTGCCGGGCTTCGAGAAGAAGGACATTCACCTGGAGCTGAACGGCGACGTACTGACCGTGACCGCCGAGCGTCATTCCAAGCTCGAGGACAAGGATAAGAAGGACAAGGTCGTCCGCATCGAGCGTTCCTACGGCTCCTACAGCCGCCAGTTCGACGTCAGCGGCATCGACACCGCTGCGATCAAGGCGAAGTATGACAACGGCGTTCTGAAGCTGACCCTCCCGAAGCAGCAGACCGTCCTGCCCGAAGCAAAGCGGCTGGAGATCGAGTAATGAAAAAGGCAAAACCCCGGAGAGCGGTTTCGTTCCGCTCTCCGGGGTTTTGTATTGATTATTTTCAGACCAGCCGGGCGCCGGCGGGGATCTTGTCGTCGAGCATGATGAGGTTGAGCTTCTCGCCGCGCTCGGCGGACAGCAGCATTCCGCAGCTCTCCTGCCCCATCATCTTGCGCGGGGGCAGATTCGTCACGGCGACGAGGGTCTTGCCGAGCAGCTCCTCCGGCTGATAGAACTTCGCGATGCCGGAAAGGATCTGGCGCGGCGTGCCGGTACCGTCGTCGAGGGTGAATTTCAGGAGCTTTTCGGACTTTTTGACCTTTTCACAGGTCAAAACCTTCACGACGGTCATCTCGACCTTGCAGAATTCGTCGAAGCTCACCGGGGGCAGAGGCTCGGGCAGCGGGTCGGCCTCCGGCTCCTTGGGCTTGGCGGTCAGCGCTTCAAGTGCAACCAACTCCTTTTCCGCGTCGATGCGCGGGAAGAGCGGCGCGCCGGAAACGACCTGCGTCTCGCGGCTGAGGCCGCCGAACACGCACAGGCTGTCCCAGTCACACGGCGCAGCACCGATGCGCTTCATGATCTCGGCGGCAGTGTCGGGCATGAACGGCTGCAACAGGCCGCCGCAGATGCGCACGGTTTCGAGCAGATTATACATCACGCGGGCAAGGCGCGGCTTTTTTTCCTCGTCCTTCGCCAGCACCCACGGGGTGGTTTCGTCAATATACTTGTTTGCGCGGGAAATGACGGCAAACACCTCGCTCAGTGCGTTCTGGAAGGCATAATGCTCCATCTGCGCCTCATATTTTTCATGCAGCGCGGCGGCCATGGAAACCAGCTCGTGATCGAGCGCGGGATCCTCGACCTGCTCGGCGGGCAGCTTGCCGCCGGGGAAGTATTTTTGCACCATCGCGACGGTGCGGCTGACGAGGTTGCCGAGGTCGTTGGCAAGGTCGGTGTTGATGCAGGAGATCAGCAGCTCATTGGAGAAGTTGCCGTCCGAGCCGAACGGGAACGAGCGCAGCAGGAAGAAACGCAGCGCGTCGGCGGTATAGCGTTCGGCCAGCAGGTACGGATCCACGACGTTGCCCTTGGACTTGGACATCTTTCCGCCGTCGAGCAGCAGCCAGCCGTGGCCGAACACCTTCTTCGGCAGCGGCATTCCCATGCTCATGAGCATCGCGGGCCAGATGATGGAATGGAAGCGGACGATCTCCTTGCCGACAAAATGCACGTCGGCGGGCCAGAATTTTTCATAGTCATCGTAGCGGTCGTTCATGAAGCCGAGCGCCGTCGTGTAGTTAAACAGCGCATCGACCCAGACGTAGACGACATGGCCGGGGTCGAAATCGACCGGCACGCCCCACGTAAAGCTCGTCCGGGAAACGCAGAGGTCCTCCAGACCCGCGTCGATGAAGTTGTTGACCATTTCGTTCACGCGGCTGCGCGGCTCAAGATAGTCGGTGTTGACCAGCAGCTCACGCACGGGCTGTGCGTACTTCGACAGGCGGAAGAAGTAGGCCTCCTCCTCGGCGGGCTGGCATTCGCGGCCGCAGTCGGGGCATTTGCCGTCCTTGAGCTGGCTCTCGGTCCAGAACGACTCGCAGGGCGTGCAGTACATTCCGGTGTATTTTCCCTTATAGATGTCGCCATTCTCGTACATCTTCTTGAAAATTTTCTGGATGGCGGCAACATGATAGTCGTCCGTCGTGCGGATGAAGCGGTCGTAGGAGATATTCATCAGCCTCCACAGATCGAGCACGCCCTTTTCGCCCGTGACGATGTTGTCCACGAACTGCTGCGGGGTGATCCCGGCAGCCTTGGCGCGATCCTCGATCTTCTGGCCATGCTCGTCCGTGCCGGTCAGGAACATCACATCGTAGCCGCGCAGGCGCTTGTAACGCGCCATCGCATCCGTCGCAACCGTGCAGTAGGTGTGACCGATGTGGAGCTTATCCGAGGGATAATAAATCGGCGTGGTGATATAAAATTTCTTCTTACAGGCTTCGCACATAAATTCTTCCTCCTAGAAAACCGTCAGTGCCGCAAAAAACGCACCGTTTTTCCATATTCTATGATATAATAACACACACGAAAACAAAGTGCAACGCTTAAAACGGAGGGAATCCAAATGAAATCTCTGATTGCCGCCCTGCTGCTCGCGCTGCTGCTGACCGGCTGTGCCGCGATGCCGCAGCCCATGACCGCACCGCCCTCGGAATCCGAATTTGAAACCGCTGCGCCTGCCCCGTCCGCATTGATCGAAAACAGCGCTTGGGCCGCTTACGGCGCGGCGGAAGATGCGCTGGCCGTGGTCGTCAACGCGCCGTTCAAGCAAGAGCTGACCGCGACGGACACGTGGTTCGAGGGCGAATACGAGCTGGCGTACATTATCCCGCGGTATGTCGGGAGTTATGTAAACCTCTACCCGGTCACATGGGACGAAACGACCTTTGAGGAGGTCGTCGGCGACAAGGCCGTCCAATCGACGTACGCCGCCGACGGATGCATCATCTTCAGCGAGCTGATGCGGCCGGAGGGGATGGCGCAGTACTATCTGGAGGTCGAGGCCCCGGACGGCACAAGAGCCGGCCTGCTGCTGACCTACAACGGCAACACCGGCACCCCGCCGGAGGAATTCCTCGCGCCGCAATAAGATTGATCCGATACAATAAAGGTATGCGCAATGGCAGTTGCAGATCAGCTCCGCTCGCTGCGTAGGGGCCGATGCCCTTATCGGCCCGTGCAGGCACTGTCGAACATCGTTCGTAGGGCGGGATGCCCCCATCCCGCCGTTGCTGGCACTATCGTTCATCGCGCACGTCCGTCCTTTGCGTAGGGGCCGATGTCCTCATCGGCCCGCTGCTGGCACTTCCGGTTTTAATCCAACTCCAAATGAATCATAAAAATGACCGTCCACGCCGTAGGGAGCGGTCATTGACCGCCCGTCGCTGGCAGTAACGATTCGTGAATAGTGAATCATATCATTCGGTGTGCCTTCGGCACGATTGAAATTTCGCGCCAAAGGCGCGAAAACAACCCATCCCTCAGCCTTCGGCTGACAGCTTCCCTTGCACAGGGAAGCCCTTGGATGGTACGCAGTCAAAAGGCTCCCTTGTGCAAAGGGTAGCGAAGCGGCCTCGCGGGAGTGAATGACATG
>OIZL01000345.1_pt1 | contig 36329 bp, 29 predicted proteins | sample 1588541 | NCBI WGS metagenome assembly OIZL01 (sample SAMN03283285) | human gut metagenome | biome: human-associated habitat; material: feces | host: Homo sapiens | place: Peru | collected 2012 | reverse complement strand
TTTTCTTTATGGCAAAGACAAAGGAAAAAGAGCATAAAAGCCGTAAAAAGCTCAGTCGCACCGCCAAGGAGAACTGGGCCATCGGCATTGTGGCGCTGCTGATTTTGTCTGTGGTGGTGTATGAGTGCTATACTGCTACCCATGTGCGGCTGCAAACCTACACCGCCAAGGAGACCACCGTGTACCGTACCATTGAGACCACGGCACTGGCGGTGCGAGAGGAGCACGCGGTTAGCGGCCCCGGCGGCGTGACGGTGCAATGCGTTGCCGACGGCCAGAAGATTGCCAAGGACGGCAAGGTGGCTCTGCGCTTTCAGTCTGAGGCGGACGCTAAGGCGTACAGCCAGCGCACCGCCTTAAAGGAGAAGTTGCAGCACTACCGGGATATGGAAAATAAGAGTACCGCTACTGCCACGGATATTACCGCCGTGGACAATGAGGCGGTGCAGAATGTAAATGATTACATACGGGCGCTGGCCCAATCGGATCTGACCGGGGCAAGTACCGCGGCGCAGGAGATGAACGACACCTTTACCCGCCGCCAGATGATGATCGGCACCAGCATTGTCACGCCCAGACTCTCCAGCACGCCGCCGATCAGCATCATGATGACGATACCGACCATGGTGCGCTTCTGCTTTGCATCCAGCAGAAGGTTCATTTTTTTCATGATCTTTAACATACGACTCTATTTTCCTATTCTGTAAGGCCCATGCAGCCTGTTTTGCAACATATACGCCCATTTTATCATACCGTCCGCCATCATGCAAACGGGCTGGGGATCAGATCTGTTCGTTCTGACGATGCAGCTCCGGCGCTTCATACTTGTCCATGAAATCTTCCCCCAGAAACAGGATCTCATCCGCAAACCGGATCCCGCTTGGAACCGTAAAGACAGAGACCACCCGTTTAAAGGAAAGGCCTGGGATATAGTTCAGGATCTCCATCGGGAACATCCCGCTCAGGACGATGTGCTGTGGAAATACCTTTTTGTAGTCCAGCACGTCCCTCGGATGCGGCTTGATCAGAACCTGCGCCTGTCTGCCGTCTATGACGCTGTAATCCCTTATGATATCCGAAAAGATCTGTCTGCGCACCTCCAGATCGCAGAGCGGCTCGGAGAGCACCAGGATCTTGTTTTCGGAACCTCTGTGAAGCTGCTCCAGCAGTTCGTCCATATTTTCTATAAAGAGATGGATCAGGATCTCCTTGTCTGCCTCCGTCAGACGGTCTACCAGCTTCTGCCGCGGCACCTCCCGGTATTTTTTACACGGGTAAGGCACAACGCTGATGTCGTTGATCTCCATATCAAGACAGTATTTCCCGTAACCGTTCTGAATAAAGATCAGATTCCTCGCAGACATCCACGCCTTCAGTTCAAAATGCCCCCGGTTGTCATACCTCGCCGTGTCATAGTACTGGATACAGTTCAGTCCGTCCTCCACCGCGTGGTAGGGTATCTTTTTGTAGCTCAGATAGTAGCCGATCGGATCGGAATCGCAGAACACATAGATATCCCGGTACTGTCTGAAGTCCACCGGCACATACGGCTCCTGCAGCTTTCCGAGCAATTTGGTATACCGTATCCTGGCAAGCATATTGAGCAGCAGATTTCCCCTGTCTGTATGGTACTTTTTCAGTTCCGGGAAAAAGCTCTCCTCCTTTTCATCGAACATCACTGTCTCTTCAAACAGCGGACAGCGCTTCGCCCGTTCTATCAGGCTCCCGAAGTTGTTCGACATCGTGCTCAGCACCAGCGTTGCCTTTCCCTGCCGCTCCCTGGGAAGCGCCAGCTCCTTCAGGCACGCCACATATACATGATAAAAGGTATGACATACATAAATCCGTTCTTTCATCGATCCTCTGCTCCCTCGATACCGGTCTTTCCTTCACGGAAACAGCAGACCGGCGCTTTCGGTTTTCTGTGCAAAACATTCTCCGCTCATTGTAACACTATCGGTTTCTTCCTACAATCCTGAAATTGCACGTTGTAACCGTCCCTGAAATGGGGTAAGATGAAACTATTCCGTACGACCTGACAGAGCGGATCAGAAATGGAGATGTTTATGGATACTGCGATACAGACGCCTTATTTCGTCATAGATAAGACGATTCTTCAAAGATACTACGATATGCTGACAACCTCCCTTGCGCAAAGCTGGGGGAACTATCTGGTCGGCTATTCCTTCAAGACCAATTCCCTTCCCTGGCTTGTCTCGTTTGTGAAACAGAACGGGGCATACGCCGAGGTCGTTTCCGAGGATGAGTACAGTCTTGCAAAATATCTCGGCTTTTCCGACAGCGAGATCATTTACAACGGCCCCTACAAAGGCAAAACTTCCTTTCGCGCCGTTCTCCTTGCCGGAGGCTACGTGAATCTGGACTCTGCGCAGGAGCTGCACTGGCTCACCGAGCTGTCAGCCGAATGTCCGGACAAGGTACTGCGCGTCGGCATCCGCGCCAACTTCAATCTGGAGCAGATGTGCCCGGGTGAAACGACCATGGGCAAAGTCAGCGGACGCTTCGGGTTCTGCTACGAGACCGGAAAGCTGAAGGACGCGATCGCGCAGATCCGTTCGCTTCCCAACGTCCGGATCACCGGCCTGCATCTTCACTCCAGCAGCAAATCCAGAAGCGTGAACATCTTCCGCTCGATCGCAAAGATGGCGTGCCGCCTTCAGCAGGAATTTTCCCTGGATCTGGAATATGTCGATCTGGGCGGCGGCTACTGCGGCGGAATGGAAGGGCGTCCCGAGTACCCCGACTACTTTCCTGCCATAGCCGACGAGCTTTCGGTCTGCTTCACGCCAGAGCGCACCCGGCTCCTTGTCGAGCCCGGCATCTCGCTGATCTCCAAGTGTACGACCTTCGTGACAAAGGTATTCGACACGAGGGACATCAAGGGCACGCGCTATGTTATGACGGACGGCAGCCGTTTCAATATCGATCCGACCATGATCAAGTCCTCGCATCTTTTTCATCTGCGCTATGGCGGACAGGCAGCCGATGCGCGCAGGGTCATGGACTCCCAGATCATCAGCGGCTTTACCTGCATGGAAGTAGACCGCCTGTTTACACATGAAAATATGCCGGAGCTTATGCCCGGCGATGAGATCGTCTACGAAAATGTAGGCGGCTATACAATGAGCCTGAATCCCCTGTTCATCCAGTATTTCCCGGCAGTCTATGTGCGCGAGGGAGAAAAGCTGACGCTTGTCCGCCGCAAATGGACCCCGGCCGACTATGTGCAGGGAAGCATTCCAGAATAGTCTTTTACAATACAGACAGGGAGAGAAATCTATGAATATCCTGATATTAAGCTGCGGCACCAGAAATCTTCTGGTCCGCTATTTCAAAGACAAGCGCAACGGCTTCGACAAAGTGGTCGGCACGGACTGCAGCACCTACGCGCCCGCGCTGTACGAGACAGATTCCCACTACATCGTTCCCCGCATGACCGCGCCGGACTATCTGGACGTTATTCTGGACATCTGCCGCAGGGAATCGATCCGGATGGTGCTCCCTCTGCAGGAGGATGAGCTGTACCTGATCGCACAGAACAGGGAGCGTTTTACAGAGATCGGGGTGCTGCCCTGTGTCTCCGATCCCCGGACGGTAGAGCTTTGCCGGGACAAATATGCCTTTTACCAGCATCTCTGCTCGCATCGCCTCCCCACTGTTACAAGTTGTAACAGCTATAAGGATTTCCGGAAAGCCGAACAGGAGAATACCATGCACTTTCCCGTGTTCTTTAAACCGGCGCGCGGCTGCGGCAGCATCGGCATCCAGAAGGTGGAGGATCCCGAACTGCTCAAGGCTCTCTGCCACTGTCAGAAAGAACCCTATCTGATCCAGAATTATGCGAATGGGGAAGAGTTTGGCGCAGACATCTATGTGGATCTGCTCTCGCACAGACCGGTTTCCATCTTTGTTAAGCAAAAGCTGCGCATGCGCGCCGGGGAGACCGAAAAATCGCTCTCCTTCCGGGACGAACAGCTCTTTGCCCTGATCCTTGAGACTGTCTCCACCCTCTCGCTCTCCGGCCCTGTCGATATGGATCTGTTCCGCATCGACGGCAGCTACTATATCTCCGAGATCAACCCCCGGTTCGGCGGTGGATACCCACACGCCTACAACTGCGGCGTCAACTTCCCGAAGCTGCTCTCTGCCAATCTCGCCGGACAAGAAAATGCAGACACCATCGGCTCTTACGAGGATGGCATCTGCATGCTGAAATTCACTGATCTTATGGTGGGACGCTTTTAATCTTTCCGGATCATATCCCAGGCAAGAGGCGTCCCCCTCTCCAGATCCCTTGCAGCAGTCTTACCCAGCACCTCTTCGTAATACATGGTGTGCAGTCCTGCTGCCGGCCGGATCGACCGGATATTTTCCGGCGTGAGCTTCTCTCCCGCCTTCACATCATTGACAACAAAGAGCGAGCGTGAACCGCTCCGCTCTTTTTCCTGCTTTTCCGTCAGGTGGTATTCCGAACTTCCAAGGGCTTTCTCAAGGATCCGGATTCCATCTACCATCTCCCGGAATTCTTCCGGCTCCATCGAAAAGGCGCCGTCCGGCCCGCCGTCAGAACGTCTCAGCGTCAGATGCTTTTCCACCATGTGTATGCCCAGCGGCAGCGCGCCGATCGGAACGACGCTACCCATCGAGTGATCGGACAATCCCACCAGACAGTCGTAAGTTCTGGCAAGCGTAGGGATCATCTTCAGATTGATGTCCTCATAAGGCGTCGGATAGGCCGATACGCATTTCAGAAGAACAACCCGGTCGTTCTCCTCCTCCCTGCACACCTGCAAGGCTCTTTCAATGTCCTCCGTATGCGCCACCCCCGTCGCGAAGATCACCGGCTTGTGCAGCCGCGCCACCTTGCGGATCAGCGGTATGTCGTTGATCTCGTAGGATGCGATCTTGTAGGCAGGCATCTGACATCCTTCCAGAAAATCTACCGAACTGAAATCAAACGGCGAAGAGAAACATTCCATTCCCAGCTTCTCCGCAATCTCCTTCAGCTTTGGCTGCCATTCCCAGGGCGTATACGCCTCCTGATACAGCCTGTACTCCGTCATGCCGTCCCAGAGTCCGCCGTGGATCTGGAAATACTCGTTATCGCAGTCCAGGGAAAGGCTGTCCGCCGTGTAGGTCTGCAGCTTCACAGCGTCCGCACCGGCCTCCTTTGCCGCGTGGATGATCTCCACCGCCCGGCTATAATCCTGCAAATGATTTCCGGACATCTCCGCCACACAGAAACACGGATGCTCCTCGCCTATCATATGCTTTCCAATTCTGATCTCTTTTTTCATGCTTCCTCCCCATCCTGGTGTCTCATCCGGTATTTCAGCTCCGCGATCTGCCAGTCGTCCGGATTGTCGATATCCTGCACTTCCATCTCGCTCTGGATCATCGGCATCATATGCGGCAGATCCGTTGTCCCATACTGCAAAAAAGGCGCTGTCCGGCAGCAGTAAAACTGCCCGCAGTCATGGTAGTACGGTTCAAGATCCTGCGACCGGGTCTTCGCGTGCTCCGGCCATTTCATCCGCAGTTCCCCTGCCTCGTTGAGCACCATACACCTCTGGGGCGGGAAGGAAAATGCAACGACGGGCATCACGGAATCTGCCTTTTCCAGCAGCTTCATCGCCTCCCGCAGCTTGTCCGCCGTCACAAACGGCGCGGTGGGGTACAGACAGCAGAAGGCGTCAAACTCTCTCCCCTGCTCCCGGTAGGCCTCCAGAACCTCCATCAGCACATCGTCGGTCGAGGCGTAATCGCCCGCGCTCTGCGCGCTCCGCATAAAGGGAACCTTCGCCCCCGCCTTCACCGCGACCTCCGCGATCTCCGGATCCTCGGTCGACACCATGACCTCTTCAAAAAGCCCTGATCGCAGAGCCGCTTCTATCGAATATTCTATGATCGGCCTCCCGCAGAATTCCTTGATGTTCTTTCTTGGAATCCGCTTGCTGCCGCCTCTTGCTGTGATGATCGCTACCGCTGCCATAAACGTTCCTCCCGTCCTTAATGAAACCCTTCTATTTTTCTTTCAGCCCGTCAGCCATTCTATGACCGGGGCGCTGCCGAATTTCTCATGTTTCCGTCAAGAAGTATAGCATATCATACCCTCCCGTGCTAGAATAAGGTTTAGTTCCACGAAACCTCAATCGAAACGGAGAACAATCTATGCTGAAACTATTTTTCCGGGCAGACGGAAATCAGAATATTGCAACAGGACACCTCATGCGTTGTCTTACCATTGCGCGTGCCTGTCAGAAGTACGCCGATGAAAACGGGCTACAGGCGGACATCCACTTTGTCGTTTCCGATCAGGAAAGCGTCTCGCTGCTGAAGGAGCGTATGCAATGCTCTCCCTCCGGAGAACCGGAATTTCCGGTCGTCTGTCTTTCGTGCGACTATCGCACCCCCGCCTTGGAGCTGCCTGCCCTGATCCGTCTGCTCACAGACGCTGCAAAGGACTTTGGCGGCAAAAATGACGCCCCCGGGCAGTCTCCGGTCGTTCTTTTTATCGATTCCTATTTTGTATCGCCGGACTATTTTCAGGCGCTCACGCCCTACTGCCGTCTCGCCTATCTGGATGATCTGCGCAGCTTCGACTGTCCGGTAGACCTGGTGATCAACTATGATACGGCGCTGGAATGTACGCACTACCAATCCGCCGGTGCAAAGCTGCTCGGCGCAGCATACACGCCTCTCCGCGAACAGTTCTGCAGACCATCTTATGCGGTGCGAGACCACGTAACCGACATCCTGCTTTCCACGGGGGGAACCGATCCGCTCGGGATCACGCTGCCGCTTATCCGGCGCATCCGCACTTCCTCTCTGGAAAAATGCACGCTTCATATCCTGACCAGTCATGCGAACATACATTACGAGGAGCTCGCCCGTCTTGCCGGAACCGACTCTGACGTCCGGCTTCACGAAAACGTGAGCGATGTGGCCTCTCTGATGTCTTCCTGTGATCTCGCAGTGTCTGCCGGGGGAACTACCCTGTGCGAATTATGCGCCGTCGGCGTCCCCTCCGTCAGCTTTATCATGGCAGACAACCAGCGGACTGCCGCGCAGCTTTTCTCAGACGAAGGTCTGATTCCCTGCGCCGGGGATATCCGTTCTGAAACCGCAGACGTCTGTGCGTCTGCGTCGTCACAGCCTGACCCCCGCGTACTGGACGCCATCCTCGCTTTTCTTATGCAGGCGTCCGAAGATCTCTCTCTCCGCAAAAACCGCTCCCACTCTATGAGAGCGTTTCTGGACGGCTGCGGCGCCGGCCGAATTGCCAGAGCGCTATTCCGGCTATCGTGAGCGCCGACACAGCCTCTGCAAAGACAAACGCCGCCACCGGCCCGTATCTGACATAGATCCGGTGCTCCGCTCCGTCCTCACACAGGCGGAGGCGGATACGTCCGCCGTCTCCCTGCAAAATCTCCACCTTATTTCCCGCCTCGTCCTTTGCGCGGTATCCTAAGTAATTCTGGATCGGCAGCTCCACATAATTTCCCTTTCCATTCGCTGTATAGGCGACCGCCGCTTTCGTTCCTTTTCTGACATACTGGCTGACCAGCACCTCGTTGGCGTTCGACGCGACAACGCTGGTCGTAAGTTTATCGTCATAGGCGTCCTCCAGCCTCCACTCATAGGGGTAGAAAATGCCCACATTCCCTGCCAGCTTGCTCTCATGTCCCTTCGAAACCAGCGATTCCGCATTGGCGTAGGGCATATGGCTGTTATCCGACGGAACCGAGATCACGATCAGCAGATTCAGCCCGATCAGCAGGGTAAAGATCAGATTGCGGTACGGCTTCAGAACGTCCGATCTGGAAATCCCCATCGCCCCCACAAAGACGAAGCAGGCGGAAGCCGGTCCAAGAAACCGCCACGGGAACTGGAGCATCGTGATAATGGAGGTGAGAAATTCACTTTCCAGCATCTTCCGGTTCGGGAAGTATCCGGTCGTCATATATACCAGTACACACCCCAGGATCAGAAGATAGCACACGTAGCTGTGGATCGCCCGATCCTCGTCCGACCGGTCGCACCAGAGATAGACCACGCCGATCCCCACGCAGCCGAGCAGCGCCAGACCAAGTGAAAAATACTGTTTATTATAGAGGCTGATGCTCTGCGTCATGTTGGAAAGATTGATGGACTGCTCAAAGTAGCTGCTCCACCGCAGCTCCTCTTTCTGGAGCGCCTCCGCAAAATAGTATACAAAAAACGGCACAAGATACCATAAGTTCAGCAGGATCGTCAGACCGACCGCCTTTCCGATCTCCCGGTATCTTTTCTCCCGCAGGATCGCCACTCCATAAACGAGTGCGGTCAAAAAGCAGACCGCCGCCGCGATCGCCGCGCTCAGGATATGGCTTTGCAGGATCCCTCCAAAGCCGATCACCAGAAAATACCACTTTTTCCGGTCTCCCAGACATACGTGATACAGTCCTGCCAGAAGCAGCGGCCAGAACGCCAGCGCCAGCGTTTCCCCCAGATCTCCCCTGGAAAAGATATTCGTAAACCGATACGGCATCAGCGTATACAGCACCGTTGCCAGAAGGATGCTCCTGCGCGAGGTCGTCATCGACTTCATGCTGAAATACGCGCTAAGCGCCGCTCCCAGCGTTGCGGCAAATACGATCGTCTTATAGGAAAGGGCGATCGAAACACGGCAGATCCTGAGCGCCGCGCCGATATACAGGAAAAGATACGGGTACATCGCATTGAGGTATCCGTTTCCCTGCAAGCCTTCGGGCAGGATCTTCACACCGATCTGTCCGTCCAGAATTCCATCCTTCAAGCCCTCGAGTCTTGCCAGATGGTAACACAGGTCGTCTCCGTTGTAGAGATAGGTCTGAAACATCGGCGACATGGCAAGCAGGGTCACGCCAAGGATCACGCCGCCGTCCAACAGCGTTTCCCTGCTGATGCTTCCCTCCTGCTTCTTTCGGAAGATCAGTCCTGCTGCCACCCAGATCCCGATAAAGACAAGTATCATAAAATACGTGTCCGTATAGAAACAGGTGCGCGGCGTCAGCTCCAGCGTCTGGATGCGCAGGGAACCCACTCCGCTGTAGTTGATGCGCAGCTGCAGCTGCTTGGCATCCTTGGAAAGGGTAAATGTCTGGGATACCGTGTGTTCTCCCCGCTCCAGCGGCCAGCCTGCGATCTTCCTGCCCTGCTCCCACAGCTCCAGAACCGAATCGCTCTCCTGCGCCTGATACACCAGCTCCACGGTGTAGGTGCCTTTGTTCATGATATACTTCGGGGTGCTCGCGATCACGCCGTTTCTCGCAACAGCTTCGCTGATAAACAGATTGTTGTCCGAGTCCGGCGCTCCCACCGAGTGCTGCAGGGACGCTCCCTCATAAAAGATGGGCTGCTTCCCTTCCCCCGCAAGCCACAGCAGAAGGATACCAAGCACCAGAAAAACGCCGTATCCTATTTTCCATTTTTGTCCTGTCTTTTGTTCCTGCATCGTTTCTCTCACTTTTTGCCTATCCGTTTTCTAAAGTTCCGATATCCCCACAACAGCTTGTAGTAGATCAGAAATTTCCACGTCGAGGAGAGCTGCATATCCACCAGCTTCTTCTCCTCCGCTCCGATCCGCTCCAGATAGTAGGGGTTTTGCCGGAAGGCCGGAAAATATTCCTGCATCTCCTCGCCCAGCTTTCTGACAAAGGACGCTCTGACCGGTCGCACTCCCTGCATATAGGTAAACAGCGTGTTCACATAGAAGAGGGCCGCGAAGGTGAATTCCAGCTCCGGCCGGTATTTCTCATAATAGCCGTATGTCTTTGCCTCCTGTACCATGATCCGCGCCGCTTCCATCCGGTCCTCGCATCTTCGCTGCGAGATCGTGTGGACCGTGGAGGTGTCATGCTGATAGTACGCATAGAGCGGCTCCTCCAAGTACTCAAAATGCTTTGCGCGCAGCATCCAGGAATTCGCCAGCGCATTGTCCTCATAGAAGATGCCCTCCGGGAAGCGGCTCGGATGATCGATCACGATCTCCCGGCGGTACACCTTTACGACCAGGCTTCCCCCGTCAAGGATCAGCGACCGGTATTTTTCTTCGTTGAGGATTCCCGTCTGCTCCTTTTTGTTGTTGTGCACCACCTGTCCGATCCGGTCGCTGTGCTCCGAGGTCAGATGGTAATCACAGCCTACCATATCTGCCCCTGTCTGCTCTCCCAGACCGATCAGACGCGCATAAAAATCAGGAGTGATCCAATCGTCACTGTCGATAAATCCGATCCATTCACCCCTGGCTAATGACATTCCTATATTTTTGGCTCCGCCCTGTTTCCGGTTCTTCTCGGAGTGGATGGCCTTAAACTTCTCCGGATATCTCCGCTCGTACTCCTTCAGGATATCCAGCGAATTGTCCGTTGAACAGTCATCCACCGCAAGAATCTCATAGTCTGCGATCGTCTGTTTTACCAGCGAATCCAGACAATATTCCAATTTTCCATCTGCCGCCATATTGTAGACCGGCACTATGATCGATAATTTCATTCCGTGACCCTTTTCCACGCAGGTGACCGCGCTCCCGGCTGCTAGCAGGCATAGAACTCCGCTATCTTCGTCACCGCCTCAATAACGCTTTCCACATCTTCGTCGCTCATCGCATAATACAACGGCAGGGATATGATCTCCGCATACAGCTTCTCCGCATTCGGGCACAGTCCCCGCTTATATCCGAGCTTTTCATAATACGGGAAATAGTACGTCGGAATATAATGCACATTGCAGCACACATTTTCTGCCGCCAGCGCCTCAAAAAACCGTTTCCGATCGATCTTCAGCCTGTCTGGATCCAGCCGCAGGATATACAGATGTCTTGTCGTGTCCGATTCCGGGATCTCCTTCTGTACGACGATCTGCGGCAGTTTTGCAAACGCCTCGTTATACTTTGCAACGATCTCTTTTCTTCGTGCGCTGAACCGCTCCAGCTTGTCAAGCTGGCTGATGATCAGGGCTGCCTGCATATCTGTCATGCGGTAGTTATACCCCAGATCGATCATCTCATAATACCATGGGCCGTCCGGTTCATGCTCCATCAGGGACGGATCCCTGGTAATGCCGTGCGCACGGTAGAGCACCAGCTTCCGGTACAGCGTCTCATCGTTGGTCAGAACGGCGCCGCCCTCTCCTCCGGTAACTGTCTTGACCGGATGGAAGCTCAGCGTTGTCATATCCGAAAGGGAACCGTTTGGCTGTCCCTTGTATTTTGTCCCGATCACATGGGCCCCGTCCTCTATCAGGAAAAGGCCATGCTCCCTGCAGATCTTCCGCAGCGGGTCAAGCGCCACCGACTGACCCGTATAGTCCACCGCTACCACCGCTTTGGTGCGGGGTGTGATCGCCGCTTCGACCTTCGCCGGATCAATATTGTATGTCTCCGGGTCGATGTCGGCAAATACCGGTCTCGCTCCGCAATACAGCGCGCAGTTTGCCGACGCTGCAAAGGTGATGGGCGTCGTGATCACCTCGTCCCCTTCTCCTACGCCTGCCGCCATCGCCGCAATATGCAGGGCTGCCGTACCGTTGCTGCACACCACCGCATATTTTGCCCCGGTGACTTCGCACAGCTTCTGTTCCAGCTCACCGATCTTCGGTCCGCAGGTCAGATAATCGCTTTTCAGTACATCCACTACCGCCTGAATATCCACATCATCTATATATTGGTGTCCATAGAATATCTTCGTTTCCCTGACGGGGGTGCCCCCCTCGATTGCCGGTTTTTCCATATGCACTAAGCCTCTTTTCTGCAAATCTGCTCTTCCTTCTATTTCTCCAGTTCCATCTCTTTGAGCAGTTTTCTGATATCGTCCACGCTCAGCCACTGTGTGTTATTGTCCGAGCTGTAGGAGAAGCCGTCCGGCACTCTCTTGCCGCTCAGATCCGGCTGCTGCTTGTTATTCCAGGTCATCTGCGGGTAGACGATAAAGTGCTTGTCATACTCGTAGGTCGTTGCAGAATCCTCTTTCGTGACCATGATCTCATGCAGCTTTTCTCCGGGACGGATCCCTATCTCCTTGATCTTGCATCCCGGCAGCATCGCCTCTGCCAGATCAGTGATCTTGAAGGACGGGATCTTGCTGATAAAGGTCTCTCCGCCGGTCGCCTCTGCGAGCGCCTTGATCACAAGCTCCACTCCCTGCGTCAGACTGATCCAGAATCTGGTCATCCGCACATCCGTGATCGGCATCTCTGTCTTGCCTTCCTTGATCAGCTTATCGAACACCGGAATGATGGAACCGCGGCTTCCCGCTACATTTCCATATCTCACGATGGAGAAATTGATATCCTTCGTGCCTGCATAGGCGTTAGCTGCCACGAACAGCTTGTCCGATACCAGCTTCGTGCCTCCGTAAAGGTTCACCGGGTTGACCGCCTTGTCCGTAGACAGGGCAACCACCTTCTTCACACCGGTATCCAGCGCGGCGTCGATCACATTCATCGCTCCATGGATATTGGTCTTGATCGCCTCATTCGGGTTATACTCACAGGATGGAACCTGTTTGAGCGCCGCCGCATGAATGATATAGTCCACACCCTCGCAGGCTCTCTTCAATCTCTCCAGATCGCGCACATCGCCGATAAAGAACCGCAGCTTATCCCGATACTCGGCAAACTCCTGATCCATTACCCACTGTTTAAACTCGTCGCGTGAGTAGATTATGATCTTTTTGGGTTCATAGTGTGTCAGCACATATTTGGTAAAGCACTTTCCGAAAGAGCCTGTTCCTCCGGTAATCAGTATCGTTTTATCTTTCAGCATTATTTTTCCTCCTTTTTCGTCAAAACGTCTGTCCTTCTGTCCGGACAGACAGCTTATCCCCGGCATAACCTGCAAACGACACGATTACACCGATTTTCAGTATAGCATAGGGCGATTTTGTTTGCAATGCGCCCTTACTTGAGCAGATATACGCTGCAATACTTTTCCTGCGCCACAAGCTCGCTGCCGGAAAGCGCCGGATTCCCGTCGAGAAGCCGCTTCAGCTCCTTCTCCGCGTCGGCCCCCTCTCCCACATAAGCGATCAGCCGCTCTCCGGTGCGGATCCGCTCATCCTCCGGCAGGGTTTCCCTGTCAGCCGCGAGGAAGTACACTCCCGGGAACTGCATCAGCTCCTCTGCCGAGCTCCAGATGCACCACTCGTCGCCTTCCCGGTAAAGGTAGACAGCCTCCGTTCCCTGTGCCGCCTCCCTGACAGCCACGGCTTTGACTTCCTCCGCCTCCGGGTAGAGAAACTGCACTTTTCCGGATGCAAGACCGTTTACATTGATCAGCAGCAGGCAGAGCAGGAAGATATACTCCATATGTCCCTTCCACAGGGCGCGCAGCGCAAGGAGCAGGAGCATTGCCACCATCCCGTAAACCGGCAGCTGATAACGCAGAGACGTTCCCTCATACATCAGTCCTGTCTTGGAAACTGCCGCCAGATAGCCGAGCACGGAAACGCCCAGCAGCACGACCGGAATATTTCCGCACACGCCGTCCCGGATCCTTTTCCCAAGCTCTGCCATAAACGCTCTGCCCGACCCTGCCCGCTTCCTTACCGGCAGGAGCATTCCGAACAGCAGCACCGCCAGAAGCACCCAGAACACGAGCAGGTACCTGCCAAAGACATACTCGTTCATGATGTCATAAAAATAACAAAAACGCTCCCATGTATTGGAGAGTTCAAAAAAGTTCTCCGTCGCCTGCGCTCCTCTCTGTCCGCGGAACATCTGTCCCAGACAGGCCGGATAGGTCAGGTACGAGAGCAGAAACGCCGCCGCCAGACTCCCCGCATACCACAGGACATTCCGGATCCTGCGCTCTCTGAGAAGCACACACAGCGCAAAAGCCGCCGCCATAAAGAAGGCAAAGATCACGTAGTAGTAGTGTGTCAGAAATCCAAGATACGTCACCGCAAGCGTCGGCAGAAGAAACCTCTTCACAGGCAGTTTTTCCTTTGCCGGGTCTGCCGCCCGCTCCAGCCATTTCCACGCAAGCACATGAAGGATCGCGCACAGCAAAACCCACGTAGTCAGCATTTCATACATACGGATAAACAGCACGCCGCTCAGTGCCGCCGGAGTCAGCCAGTAAAAGGCGCTCACCACAAGCGTCAGCTCCTTTTTGCCTCCGCTCGCCATATGACACAGCCATGCCAGCAGAAGGATGTTGACGCCGTGAAACAGCAGATTCACTGACAAGCCGATCCACTTGGAAAAGACGCCCGGCAGAAACGACGCCACCGTGTGAAATACCCAGTAGTAAACCGGCGGATGCACATCCCAGGACTGTACCTGCTTCACAAGCCCGTACTGGAAACGCTGATCGGGAAGGACCACAAATTCATTCCGGATCGTCTCCTGATCCATCCACTCTCCATCCTCCACATAAAACCCGTTCGTCCTCGCAGTCGAATAATATGTGTAATACTCATCCTCATGGAAACCCTTTTTCTGTACGCAGAACGCAAAAGCAACCGCCATCTGCAGGATCCATATCACAATAAGCCAGAAATAAAACGTCTTTTTTTTCAACCCTTAATCTCCATTTTCTTCGCATGTACCCGTCTGACCGTCTTTGGCACCGCGGAAAGAAGAAGCAGATAGATCTTGTTCTTCTTCGTCAGATACGGATTCCGGATCGTATCCATCAGATGACTGCGCAGATACGAAACCACCCTGCGGTAAAATTTATTTTCCGCCGTCATGGACGGGATCGGCACATGGAGCAGATAGTCCAGCCTCTGATACAGTCCAAAACGGACCGCGCACAGGTGAAGCTGCGGATATTTTTCATCTACCAGCGCCTGCATCCTGTCTGCGTTGTCCACGATATCCAGAAACACCCGCGAAAAGCTGTCCGCCGTCCGCTTTCTGGTCGTGCTGTCCTTGCGGCAGACCACATGATATCCCTGCTCCGGCAGGATGACGATTCCCTCCAGCTCCTGCAAAAGCTCCACGAGAAGCCGGAAATCCTCGTTCAGCTCCCCTTCCGGGAACCGGTGTCCCTCAAACAGCTCGCGCGGGAACAGCTTGGTACAGAAAGAGCAGTCTCCACGGTGCAGCAAAAGCTCCTTCAAAAAGTCCTCCGATGTACAAAGGATGCGTTCCTCCGGTGGAATACACACGTCCGGAAGCCTTGTTCCATCCTCCTCTACCTCATCCCGCGAGATCTGTACGGCAAAGGCTCGCTTTCCGGCCGCATAGGTCTCCCGGTACGCCTCCCGCATCTTCTCATAGGTATCCGGTTCGATATAGTCGTCGCTGTCCACAAATCCCAGAAATTCTCCTTCCGCCCGGGCAATGCCCAGATTGCGGGCCGACGACGCGCCGCCGTTTGCTTTGTGGTACACCCGGATCCGTCCGTCCTGCCGCGCCAGCTCCTCACACAGCTTCCCCGTCCCGTCCGTCGATCCGTCGTCTATCAGCAGGATCTCCAGCTCCGGATAGGTCTGCCGCCGGATGGAGGCAACGCAGCGCTCCAGACAGTTTATGGAATTGTACACCGGCACGATAACACTGATCTTCTCGTTCATGCTTTCCTCAAATCTCCTCCCGCATCATCCTGCGGTACATCTCTCCCGGCCGGATCGGCGGCGCAACGCTCAGAGGACCGCTCTGCGCCGGCACGATCTTTCCTTCCTGAAGCTGCCTTGCAAAGCGCAGAAGCTCCGCCGCCGCGTGCTCCGCGTTCCAGCAGCCGCGGATCGTCTCGTACGCCGCCCAGCCCATCTGTCTGCGTTCTTCCCAGTGGTCAAACAGATCGATCACTGTCTCCTCCAGCTTGTCATAACGGTCGTCCGGGTAGACCATCCCGTTGACCCCGCTGCGGATCAGATACGGTGCCGCGCCTACCTGCGCGTTGACTACCTCGACACAACCACTGTTCATCCCTTCGTTCACGACCGCACCCCAGCCTTCCAGATAATTGCTGGTAAAAAGGTGGATATGGCTTTTTTCCATCACGTCGCGCACTTCCTCCGGCTTCTGAAACCCATAAAAGCGGAAATATCCATCAAGCGCACGCTCCTGCACCTGCCTTCTGATCTCTGGGAGCAGTTCGCCGTCCCCCAGCATATGCATCCGGAAAGAATAACCTCTCTGCGCCAGCGCCTCCGCCAGCTTCACCATATACTCCGGGTGCTTAAGCGGGAGAAATCTTCCCGCCCAGACGAGCTGCAGTTCCTTCCCGCCCTGTTTTTTGTCCATTAGCTCCTGCTCCGTGTAGGTGCGCAGCGGCGGGAAATATCCCCACTTGAACAGCTTGTCCGGGTATGCCCCGATCAGGTGAAAGTCGGACGCCGTATAAGCTCCGGCACATAGCATACAGACCGGTTTTTTCCGGTAGCGGATATGCTCCCTGTACTTGGCTGCCAGTCCGCGCGGCGAAACTGCCTTCCACTGTCCTTCCCGGTACAGCCGCTCGCTCACCCGTATGGTCGTCCTGCCGGAACGCAGCCTGTCCTGCACGATGTCCTCCCTGCCTGTCCAGCCAAAGAGCACCACGTCGCTCTCGGCGATCTTTTTCAGACAATCGTACTCCTGCTCGTACAGGCATTTCACATAGGGCAGCTTTCGCACATCGACCGCCCAGCCCATCGCCACGCGCTCTTCCTCCATCGGCATGGTCTGGATAAATGTAAAATCCTCTCCCAGCTCCCGGCGAAGTGCCTCGCACAGCGGGATCTGGTGATGATTGATATAATTCGACACGAACGTGAACGTCATACTTCGCTTTCCTCTGTCATCTCCCGGTAAATATGGATCAGCCGGTAGTAATTCTGATTTCCGTCATGGTTTACTCTGGCATGCTTTCTCGCATTGTCCGAAAAACGCTCCGCTACGGCCTCTTTGCTGAAGATCTCTATGACTGCATCCGCAAGCGCTTCCACATCCCCCGCCGGATACAGGATTCCGTCTCCTCCGTCCTCCAGCAGATTATGTACGCCCCCCACATCGGCCGCAACGCACGGCACGCCAAGGAGCATCGCCTCCCCCAGCGAATTTGGGGAATTCTCCAGTGCGGACGGCAGAACGAACACATGGCTTTGCAGGAACTGTGCTTTCATCTCTTCCGCCGTCAGTCTGCCAAGCATCGTCACCTTTTTCTCTAACTGGTATTCATGGATCAGCTTCCTCAGATACTTTCCGTAAGCAGGAAGTTTCAGCCGGTCCTCCAGCGTTTCATCGCTTATGACGCTGTTTCCCGCCACAAAGACCTGCGCGTAAGGAAACCGCTCCAGGATCTTCGGCATCGCCTGCAAAAGATAGTGGAAGCCTTTCAGCGGATAATCCCCCTGGCTCAAAAAGATCGAATAGGAATGACAGCTCTTCCTGCTCCATCTGTCGCTGTAAAAGCAGGTCCGCATCGTCTCATTCAGATAGTGGTATTTCGCATCCGGATTGATCCTGGCTGTCTCTTCCCTGTCAAAGTCCGTCCGCCCCGCAATGTGTCCCACCTGCCTGAGCGCCTCTTTCTCATGCTGCCCACGAAGTTCAAACTTTTTCTGCTGACGGCGCAGACTGTCCCTCCGCAGTATGTCCCGCAGCGTCGCCTTCCTCTGCACCCGCAGCGGCAGTCCCGCCATATAGATATCCGCGATCGAGCTGCAAAGTCCCTGTATGCTGACCAGCGTCCTCTCCGGTCTGCCAAACGCTCTCACGCACGCCAGCGTGTGCGGGAACTCCGTCCCGAAAATATGCACGATATCCGGCTCAAATTTTTGCAGGATCTCCCGGAAGCGATCCTCCAGCGCAGGCTCATATCTCTCCGGCGTGTTCAGATCCTCCTCAAAGGCGTAACAGTTGCAGGACAGCGTCTCTCCGAACTGCATCTTTCTCTCGGAAAGCTCCGCCATATCCGCCACCGGAAATGCGATCCCCAGCTCTACCGGATTGCGGCTCTGTTCCAGTGCGATCCTCTCCAGCAGACCGCTCAGCCACCCCTCCCTGTTGCTGCAGGGAAGATTCAGCTGCCTTGCAATAGCCGGCAGCATGATGTTGCATACCCACAATACTCTCATCCTTACTCTCCATTCCAGCGTGCCCGCTCCACGCTATGCCTTGTAAAGTAACCTCTTTATCCTATTATAGGCGCCTGCCGTCACCGGATTCCGGGCGATCCACGTGCGAAGCCCGGACAGGGTCAGCAGCATAATCAGCCGATACCGGTACACCTTACGGGACGGCATATACTTTTTTACGATCTCACGGTGCTCCTTCTCCGAAATCTTCCTGTTCTCCCGCGTCTCCGAGAACCCCCCGCCCTCGTAGCGCGAAACCGTCACCGGCATATACAGGGTTTTCGCCCCCGCCTTATAATATGCCCACAGAAAATGCTCATAGTCTGCGCGCACCCGGTAAGAGAGATCGAAGCCCCTGCCTGCAAAGAGCGCCTTGCTGTAAAAGCACGCCTGATGACAGGGCACATTCCGGTAACACCCAAAATCATCCATGGACGGATTGGACTGTACGACCGCTCCGGTCAGCTCCTCCTCAATATTTCCATAGAAGATAAAAGGCGGCCTCTTCTCCCCGGCATACTGCGCCTCGGCGCTCTGGATGTGCTCCCCGACTTTTGCAAGCACCTCCGCATTGCTGAAGCAGTCCCCGCAGTTCAGAAAAAAGAAATATTCTCCGCGCGCCTGTGCGACCGCCTGGTTCATCGCGTCATAAATCCCCCGGTCCTTCTGCAACACCACCCGGATCCGTTCATCCTGCGGCAGCATAGCTATACAGCCATCCGTCGATTCTCCGTCTTTGACAAGGATCTCATAATCACTCTCCGTCTGTTCCAGAATGCTCTCTATCGTATGCCTGAGCTTATCTCCCGGGTTCAGACAAACTACCAGAATACTGAAAATCATCTTAACTCCCCATTTCCGCGCAGCCTGCTTTGTTTATGGCTCTGCACCCGTTTAATTGACATCCGACAGGATATTCACCATATCGTGGAAGAAGAAGGTACGGTACGGCAGAAGGAGGATCCCGTCGCCGCCTGCCCTTCTGAGGTACATTGCAAAATACAGAACAGCCGCCAGACAGATGCCTGCCTGAAACAGCCTTCTCCACCGTTTCTCCGGTATCCTTCCGAGCAGCATCGGCAAAAACAGGATCTGACTCACGGTAAGGTAATAGCCTATTCTCGATATGATCGGCAAAAATCCGCAGAAAACGTACAGCGCCAGCGCCCCCAGATTCAGGTAGAAGAAAAAGCGGAACCGCTCATCCATCCCTGAAGCCTTCTCCCGCCGTTCCATCCAGAGGACGATCCCGGCAAACAAAAGAACCGCCACGCACCGCAGAATATTGATATAGCTGGTGCCGCCCTCCAGATATTCCGTATCCTCATAGGTCGGGTAGAGAAAAACGACCACCTTCAGATAAAAATCCTGGAAAAACAGAAACGAGGTACAGAATACGCCCGCCAGCGCAAGCTGCCACTTTTTCCAGCGTAGCGTCGCCAGAAAATACAACGGGAGCACCACCAGCAGCGACTTGTGGAACAGCGATCCGAAAAGGATCAGCACCACAAATCTTCCCCACTGCTTTCGCAGCACAAACTTCATGGAATACAGAGCGATCCCCAGCGCCAGATAATACCGCACCGTGCTGAACGTCTGGAAATAATACCCAAGCGTCATAAACAGAAAGAACGTCATCGGAAAATTATCGCTCTGCTGATACATCGCCACAAGGAAAAGAAATACGGTCGCAAACGCATAGACGGCAAACACCAGCAGGTAATTTTCATACCCGGACAGTCCGTAGACCATCTTTACCAGAAGGTTAAATCCAACCTCCGTAGGCACGTACGAATCGCAGTTGATCAGGTGCATGAACTCCACGTATTTTGCATAATCATTTCCCACGTTCAGCCGACAGGCAGACAGCGCGAACAGGATCAGAAAGATCGCCAAAAGGCAGACCCGGTTACACATCTGCTGCCTCGTCGTCCTATATGGTTGTCGATCCGGCTGACTCACGACCAGCCCTGCCAGCAGTATCGTCACCGCCGCCACCGAAATATAGAGGATCATCTATCCGTTCTTTCCTTCCCTGATTCCATCTTTCATCAGCCGGTATGCCTTCTTTACCGGGATCTGCTGACACATCTCCTGCCTGTGCACCCACACGAACCGCAGGGACAGCACCCTTGCCAGCCTGCCATACAGAAAGTGGTACAAAACGCCCCTGTCCCGGAAAAACTTTTCATTGTAGCCGTGAAACCACGTAGATTCCCGCTCCTTCTCCTCGCCGATACAGTCCGTGTGGGTATAGATGCGCAGCCCCGCCCTCAGACAGTCTCTGAGAAATAAACTGTCCTCGCCGTTGCTGTACTTTGCACCGCCCCCAAACAGCAGCGAGTAACTCACATTGGCGCGCCGGAACGCGTCCAGCTTTCCCGTAATGCTGTATGCCGGATACCGGCCGTAATTGCGGTAGGTCACTCTGTGGATATCCTCGTTCCAGTAGGTTTTCCTTGCAGGCGACACCTTCACATTAAAGAGGATCAGATCCGCCTCCGGCAGCTCCTCATACGCTTTGCGGATCTTCTCCGCATAGTCGTCCGCATACACGATATCCTCATCCGAAAAAATACACACATCCGCGTCGGCGTGCAGAAGCGCTGTGTTCCTGCTCAGACCAACGCCCCTCTCAGGCATGCAAAAGCACTGGATGCGGTCCTCTCCCCGCATATGTTCTTCATAGGCATATCTGTCACATTGATCAACGATCACCGCCGGCGTGCGAAGGTTCATCTTCTCCGGCAGCTCCCCGCTATTTTGTTCTACCGCGGAAATAAGCATCTGCAGCTTCATAGGCTCTCTCCATTTCCGTGTACGTTCTTATCCTTCTTCCGGCGCATCCCGCTCTGCGTTCCATAATACCGGTCCAGAAAACGGCTGTCAGCGTCCGTGATCATCAGCGCCTTTACCTCGCAGCCCCGGAGTGTGAACTGATCCAGAAGCGCTTCCAGATATACCGCGTGCACCTTTCCTGCCGGCACGCACAGAATCGCTCCCGGTGCCGCTTCCAGGGTCTTCCACTGCTGTTCAGGGAACGGCTCATCCGGATTCACCCTGACCAGCTCTATCCCCTTGTACTTCTCCTGTAGAAATCTCAGCGCCGCCTCGCCGTCCTCGCAAAGCGCCCTCACAGCACGCCCCTTTTCCTCCTGCCCGGCAGGCACGCATATCTCCCGGTATCCCGCAAAGGGCACCTCCGTCACCTGACGAAGATCCGCAGGCGTCGTGATCCGGTCATCCAGAATATATAGCAGGAGGAGCGCCAGCACAGCCACTGTCACGCCGATCACCAGTCCCAGACAGACCGCCTGCGCCATCCGGGAATCCGCTACGACAAGCTCTGCCGCTCCCTCCTGGATCGTCCGGATCTGTGTAAATTCTTTTGCCGTATCTCCCAGCGATTCCAGTGACCGGTCTGTCGCGTTCAGGATCGCATCCGTCCGCTTCGGATCTCCGGTCGTGATCGTGATCGTCAGGAGGCGCAGATCCGACAGGATCTCCGCGCGGGTTGCCGCCGCGACCTCCTCCCTTGTATACTGCGCATCCAGATTCTGCATCGTCACATCCAGGATCGGATCGGTCGCCATCAGATCATTCCAGGTATAGCCGTTATACGCCTGATAAACCTCTCCCGTCTCGTCTGCCGCAAAATCCAAATAGAGTTTGGAAACTGCCCGGTATTCTCTCTCATCCACCGGCACGGTGTGAAAGCCTGTATACAAAATCGCCCCGGCAACCGCGCCGATCGCCGCCGCCAGTACCACGATCCAGATTTTCCCCAGAAACGCCAGTATCAGCTTTTTGACGTCCATACCGGCTTCCGCATATCGGATCTTATTCATGCCCCTTTTTCTCCTTCTTCAGCGCTGTTGTCTGGGTGCTGTCCACCCCTTCGGTGCTCTCCGGCCGGATCAGGATCTTGAGCGTGAGAAGCATCAGCTTCAGATCCAGCCAGACGGTATACTGCTCAATATAGGTCAGATCCAGTTTCAGCTTGTCATAGGGCGTCGTATTGTACTTCCCGTACACCTGCGCGTAGCCTGCCAGCCCCGCCTTCACCTTCGTGCGGAACGCAAATTCCGGCATCTCCTCCATATACTGCTCGATGATCTCCGGTCTTTCCGGTCTTGGTCCGATAAAGGACATTTCCCCCTTGAGGATATTGATCAGCTGCGGCAGTTCGTCGATCCGCGTCGCACGGATGAATTTTCCTACCGGGGTGATGCGGGAATCGTTCTTGGACGCCAGTCTTGCCACACCGTCTTTCTCCGCATCCACCTTCATGCTCCGGAACTTGAGGATATAGAATTTCTTCTGGCCGATCGTACAGCGCACCTGCTTGTAAAATACCGGTCCACGGTCATACAGCTTGATCGCGATCGCCGTTACCAGCATAAACGGAGACGCCAGGATCAGCAGCAGCACCGAGCACACCAGGTCGATCAGTCTCTTGGCTATTCTCTGCTCAATTTTCAGCGGATATTCCCTGACCAGATAGATCGGTGTGTCAAACAGATGGAGCTGGTCTGCCCCCTTTACCAGAACATCCGATATCTTAGGCATCATGTAGACGCGGATTGACCGGCTGTAACAGTATTTCAGCAGCTCATGGCTGTCCACGGCCGAAATGTCCCACAGAACGACCGCTCCGTAATTCCTGCATGCCTCTTCCTTGACCGCCTTCATTCCCGCAGAGATATTCATGCACCTCTTGATGTGGTACTTGTCCTTGCGCGACTCAAATTTCGCCACGATATCATCGATCGGCCGCTCTCCGTGCACGATCAGGATCTCCCTTGGCCGGAACGCCTTATAGTAGCAGGCGTTGCATATGGCAACCCACACCGCAGCAAACACGATCTGTATCGCCATCGTCTCAAGGATCGGCTCTGCCCGGATCAGCCAGTTTGCCATCAGCGAAAGCTGAAAATAAGAGATCACATTGACAAACAGAAGGGAAAATACTTCCGAGATAAACACATCGGTCGCCTTGAGATACCCCACCTTCAGCGCGCCATACGTGCTCGCGAAGAAAAACAGGAGCACAAAGTAAATGCCGATGATGAGCAGGTGTCCGCGGAAATAGAATTTAAAATTTCTTTGCAGACGCAGAAACGGATAATACTGTGTCAGCCAGAAATACGTGTAGATCAATGTGTGTATGATCAGCCCGATAAAGGACATCTGCAATATAAAAAGTCTTTTGACCGTATCTGTATGTTTCACTACAACACCTCTTTGGCAGGCTTTCCCCGCCCCTTATATTCTTGCCGTATTTTCAGCGGTTCAGCCTCTTTCCCGGAGTCTTTCTTCTCCATCTGCTGATCCGTTTTCTCTAAAGCCGTCTTACCGTTGCCCGCACCGCCCAGAAAACAAAGCAGCACGCGCTTCTAAGAACCGACAGACCTTCCTGCCTGCGGTACAGGTTCCAGATCCGCCGGATCGCCTGCCACTTGTTGGATGAGAGCGACTTCGCCGGTCTGCGGTAGATCGCCAGTACCTGATCCAGCCCATATGCCACGTGCCCGGCACGCAGGATCTGCCACCAGGTCGCCGTATCCTCGCTGGCGACGTCCGGCATCTGCAAAAGCTGTGCCGCTATCTTCTCCCGGTCAAAAAGCACCGTCGTGGTAAAGATGACGGTTCTGGACAGAGCCTGCCGGTAGCACAATGTCTCCGGCACATGTACCACCTTTCCCGTCGGCGCCGCCTTCTCGTCTCCAAACTCATAGGCTGTGAAAACGAAGCCGGCCTGCTTTTCCTTCATATACTGCAATTCCTTTTCCAGCTTGTCCGGCATCCAGATATCGTCGGCGTCCAGAAAGGCCAGATACCTTCCGCGCGCCTCCGCTGTTCCGGTGTTCCGCGCGCGCGCCGCCCCCTCGTTCTTCGCCTTGCGAAGAAGCGCGATCCGCTGTCCCTCTGCACAAAAGTATTCCTCTATCTGCCGCACTGCGCCGCCGTCTCTCTGTTCGCTGCAATGCCGGAGATCCGCAAGCGCCGCTTCAATCGCCGGAACACTCCCGTCCGGCGAGCAGTCATCCACCAGGATAAGCTCCCAGCAAGGGTAAGTCTGCTCCCTGACCATGCGGATCGTCTCCGCAATATACTCCGCCGCACCGTAGACGGGCACGACGATACTGATCATTTCTTCCATCAGATCTCCTCTTTTACAAGATAGATAGGACGCTTCTTAACTTCCATATAGGTCTTGGACAGATACTGTCCCACGATCCCCAGACAGAAAAGCTGCACACCGCTCACCAGCGATATGATGCACACCAGGGACGGCCAGCCGGATGTCGGATCCCCGTATGCCAGCTTGCGTATGATCGTCACGATGATGAGCAGGAACGCCAGAACACAGAACAGCACTCCCATGATCGAGGCGATCGCCAGCGGCACGGTCGAGAACGCCAGAATCCCATCCAGCGAATAGAGAAAAAGTTTCCAGAAAGACCATTTTGTCTTTCCCTTTTTCCGCTCGATATTGTCGTAGGCAAGCCACTTCGTCTCGTAACCTACCCAGCCAAAGATTCCCTTGCTGAAACGGTTGTACTCCGACATTGCCAGAATACTGTCCACGACCTGTCTCGTCATCAGCCGGTAGTCGCGCGCGCCGTCGATGATCTCGGTGCGTGAGATCTTATTCATAATGCGGTAAAACAGCCGCGCAAAGAAGGAGCGCACCGGCGGCTCGCCCTTTCTGGTCACTCTTCTCGTCGCCACAGAGTCATAACCCTGTTCGATATATCCATACATCTCCGGCAACAACGACGGCGGATCCTGCAGATCCGCATCCATCATCACCACAAAATCTCCCCTGGCCTTCTGCAGTCCGGCATAGATCGCCGCCTCTTTTCCGAAATTGCGGGAAAACGAGATCAGCCTTACATGCTCGTCCTGTTCCCGGAGCTTTTTGACCTCCGCTACCGTCTTATCCCTTGATCCGTCGTCGATATACAGGATCTCGATCTCAATCTCTTTCTCCTGAAAAAAAGCGCTTGTTTTCTGCAGTTCATCATAAAAGTCCCTGACATTTTCCTCTTCGTTGTAGCAGGGAACGATCACACTAAGCAGCTTCATGTTCTGTCTCCATTTGCTTCGCAAAAATAATTGTTTTTCTCTGAGGCTCATTTTACCATAAACACACAAAAAAAGGAAGAGAGCCGTCTTGTCCCCCTTCCGTTTCCTTGTGCCTCTATGTCTTTATCTTTCTATCAGATCATATTCCAGACGGATATAGTCCGCCACGGTGGCGATATATTCACTGTTTGTCGGCCGGCTGTACTCGCTTGTGTTGCGATAGCCGAACAGCTCTTCAAAGATGTCGCTGTTCCCCCGCTCCCAGGATACCTCGATCGCATTGCGGATCGCCCGCTCGATCTTCTGGGCCGTGGTTCCGTACATTCTGGCGAGATCCGGATAAAGCAGCTTCGTCACACTGCCGACCAGCTCCATATCCTGCACGCACATCAGCACCGCGCTCCGCAAAAACTGGTAGCCGCGAAGGTGCGCCGGAATGCCCAGCTCCAGCATAAATCTGGAAATCTGCCTTTCCAATTCCTGATCGCTTATCTTTTCTGCCTGCTCCATAGTCCGCTCTCCTTCACCCGGTCATTCTACTACACCATTCGTTACCATTGTAACAGTCTGCGGTCTGTTTGTAAATTGTAACCCATCGCACAGCGCCTGACTCTGTACCCCTTGTGCTCTCGAAGGCTTTTCTGTATTCGGATATCGGCGCAGGAAGCCGCAGCTCTTACTTTCTCGCCTCGTCCACATTCTTCTGGAACCAGTCGTAGGCAAGCTGAACGCCCTCTTCCAGTTCTACCTTATGTGTCCAGCCAAGACCATGCAGCTTCGTCACATCCGTCAGCTTACGCGGCGTGCCGTCGGGCATATCCTTATTCCAGACGATCTCGCCCTGGTAGCCGACTGTTCTCTTGACTGTCTCCGCAAGCTCCTTGATCGTCACTTCCTTGCCGGTGCCGATGTTTACGTGCTGCTCTCCGCTGTAATTCTCAAGAAGGAATACGCAGGCATCCGCCATATCGTCTACATACAGGAACTCGCGGAGCGGCGTTCCCGTTCCCCAGAGTTCTACCGTCGGCGCATTGTTTACCTTCGCCTCATGGAATTTGCGGATCATCGCCGGCATAACGTGAGATCCCTGCAGATTATAGTTGTCATGCGGCCCATACAGGTTTGTAGGCATACAGCTGATAAAGTCGTCTCCATACTGTCTCTTGTAGAATTTGCACATCTCCAGCCCGGCGATCTTGGCGATCGCATAGGCCTCGTTCGTCACCTCGAGAGGGCCGGTAAGCAGCGCGTCCTCCGGGATCGGCTGCGGCGCCATCTTGGGGTAGATACAGGTGCTTCCCAGAAACAGCAGCTTTTTCACCTGAAAATCATGGCAGCACTTGATGACATTACACTGGATCTGCATATTTTCATAGGCAAATTCCGCCGGCGTCGTATTGTTGGCGTTGATGCCTCCCACTTTTGCAGCAGCCAGAACGACCACATCCGGTCTTTCCTCCTCAAAGAAGGCTCTCACTGCCTGCTGATCTGTCAGATTCAGCTCCTTATGTGTCCTTCCGATCACGTTTGTGTAGCCTTTGGCTTTCAGATTTCTGACGATCGCGCTTCCCACCAGTCCTCTGTGTCCTGCTACATAGATCTTGTCTGTCTTATTCATGCTCTTTTCCTCCATCGTCTATCTTATTTTAACCTTTTCCTTGCTTCTCAGTCAACGCTGCTCCGGAATCCGTCCTTCAGATTCTCCCCCAGCAGCGTGATCTCTGCCCTGGCCGGGGATGATGGAAAGCTGTCATAGCCCACCTGATCTCCCTGCTGCGGGTAATAGAAGGTGATCCCCTCTGTCTCGTAGCTGTCGACCGGGAAGTTCTCATAGTCCTTCTGCAGTACCCAGTAATCTCCGGTGTCGCCCGTCGCGATCTCCCTGCCGAGCGCCGCTCCCTTGTAGAGCAGGAGCAGGAGCACTGCACCCGCGCAGACACTTCGCACCGCCGCCTGTGTCCTTCGTTCCGCCTCCGACCACTGACTTACGATCCCTCCAAGCACCACTGCGGGCGTCAGGTACACGTAAACACAGCCGTACCGGATCAGCGGTGAGGTGAACAGCCAGAACAGGAAGGACAGGGCAACCGTGGTCTGCACCAGCAAAAGATCTCCCCGCCTTTTCCAGAGGTTCAAAAGCATACCAAGCGCATACACTGCCAGCACCGCTACCGAGATCCCTCCCAGCAGAACGAACAGCTTATCGCTTCCCGCAAGGGAACGGAACCAGTCCGGAAACCATACCTTTATGCCATCCTCATACCGCCCGACGTCCGTCATCCCTCTGCCCCACACCTGGATCTCCTTCGCGTCATAATCCGCCAGACCCTTCGGGATCTTCCACGGAACAGAGAACAGATCGACCGCCGTAAACGGGTAGACCAGCCAGCCGGATAACACGACGTTTCTTAAAAAATACGGAGCTGCCGTCGCGATCCCAAGTCCCAGGTACTTCGCCGTTTTGCCCCATTTTTTCTGCCGGATCAGGCTGCTTGCGGGCTTCCATGTAAGCAGCAGGATCAGCGCCGCAGAGAGCTTGACTGTCATCAGGAACACGCCCAGCACACAGAGCAGGGCATAGGGTTCTTCATCCGCGATCCTTTTTTCCAGCAGATCCAGCCACCGGATCACCAGATAGAATGCCAGCAGAACCATGAAATAGTCCGAAGCCGGCGAGATCATCTCGTCAAAAATATTCACCAGGTAGTACACCGCCATCACCCGGGCGTAGTCGGAAGTGCGCAGCCGGCGGTTCCGGATCGCCGGGGCGATGTCCACACACGCACACGCCAGCAAAAAGGCGGCAAACCCTGCCGCACAGTGAAAGGACTGTCCTCCCAGAAACGCCATGCTGTAGAGCGCCGACAGCGCAAAGGAGGCGCTGTTGTAGGCAAGCCTGCAGTGAAGGTTTCCAAGCCCTTTTACCGCACCATACTCTTCCATCCACCGGATGCTCTGCGCGTGATACAGCGCGGTATCATAGTGCAGCAGTCCTCTGGACGTACCATAGGCAAAAAGGAAAAAGAGGACAAGCACTACTGCTATTCTTCCTCTTTTCCCATTTTCTTTTTTATTAAAATTACGTTTCCACTCTGCAAGCGCTCCAGACGCCCTGCCGCGGAAAGCGACTGCGATCCCTGCGCATACCGCGCATAAAATGAGATTCGCCGCCAGACCGACCCTGCCGAACAGACTGAAAAGCTCCGCATAGACGGTAACGCAGACCAGGCCGCAGACCAGATAAGATCCGGCGTACCTGACCCGATACCCTCTTTTCCCGATCAGCAGATGCAAGACACCATAGCCGACCGGAAACATGGTCAAAAGCATATAGCTCCATATCAAAACAACAGATACCATTGATCACCTGTCCTTCTGCGTCCCTGATCAGGCGTTTTTCTTTTTATACTCTTCGCAGCTCATCCCTGCGATCTCCTTGAGGTCCGCATCCATCATCATGGCAACTAACCCCTTGAAATCGACATCTCTCTTCCAGCCGAGTGTCTTCTCCGCCTTCTCGCAGTTACCCCAGAGGAACTCAACCTCTGCCGGACGATAGAATTCCGGATTGACATCTACCAGCAGTCTGCCGGTCTTTGCGTCATATCCCGCCTCGTTTACACCGGTGCCTTCCCAGCGGATCTCAATGCCAAGCTCGCCAAATGCCGCCTCCACAAACTCTCTGACTGTGTGCGTCTCATTGGTTGCCAGAACAAAGTCGTCCGCCTTGTCCTGCTGCAGCATCAGCCACATACCCTTTACATAGTCGCCCGCAAAGCCCCAGTCGCGCTTGGCGTTCATATTGCCGAGAGACAGCTTGTCCTGTTTGCCGGCAATGATGTTGGCGATCGCGAGCGTGATCTTTCTGGTGACAAAATTCTCGCCGCGTCTCGGAGATTCATGGTTAAAGAGAATACCGTTGCATGCAAACATATTGTAGGATTCTCTGTAATTTACGGTGATCCAGTAAGAATACAGCTTTGCCGCACCGTAAGGACTCTTGGGATAGAACGGCGTCTTTTCGCTCTGCGGCGCCGTCTCCGGGATTCCTCCGAACAGCTCGGAAGTCGAAGCCTGATAGAAGCGGCAGGTTCCGCCATTGACACGGATCGCCTCCAGCAGCTTGAGAGTACTTACCCCGGTAGCCTCCGCCGTATACTCCGGCACCTCGAAGGACACGCCTACGTGCGACTGCGCCGCCAGATTATATACCTCTGTCGGGCGGATCTCTGCGATCAGGCGCATCAGATTGCTCGAATCTGTCGTATCTGCAAAGTGCATGAAAAACTTTACTTTATAATAATCGGAATGAATGAGGTGATTGATCCTTGCCGTGTTGCTGATGCTGTGTCTGCGAACCAGTCCGTGAACCTCATAGCCCTTCTCCAGAAGAAACTCTGCCAGATAGGAGCCGTCCTGTCCTGTGATACCCGTGATCAATGCTATTTTCTGCATAATGTGATAAATTCCTTTCTTATTTCGAAATCAACTGTTCCTATTTTCTCATACTTACCGAATCCTGTAAAGAGGCGATTTCTAAGGGTTTTTCGCTCCTCTATCTGGTCATCAGCCACCATGTCGCCGCGCCGATCAGAATCCCGAGGACCGCTCCCACGATAACCTGCAGCGGCGTGTGTCCTACAAACTCCTTCAGCTTCTCCTCCGCCGTCATCTTCGTTCCCATGGAACGGAACACATCCATCATCTCATTCAGGATACGCGCCTGCACGCCCGTCTCCCATCTCACTCCGCGCGCGTCGTGCATGACGATGATCGCCAGAATGATCGCGATCGCAAACGCAAAGCTGTCCGCTCCGTACTCCAGTCCTGTCGCCGTCGCAAGCGCACAGACGGTCGCCGCGTGGGAGCTCGGCATGCCGCCGCTCCCGACCATTCTCTCCATCACCAGTTTTTTTGTCAGGATCAGATGAATGATCGTCTTTAAGAGCTGGGCGATAAACCAGCCCATGACCGCCGCAACCAGCACGGTATTGTGTAATAATCCTGTGATAAACTCCATTGTATCTCATCTCCCCTGCCCGGTCCTTGGCCGCGCAGCCGGTTATGCCTCCTTCAGGTATTCCGCTATGGCGTCATGCCAGTCTTTAAACATGAAATCCGTCGTCATCTTGAGCATATAATTCTCAAGGATGGAATATGCCGGACGTTTTACTGCCGCGCCGTATTCCTCAGACGTGATTCCTTCCACGATCGTGCTTTTGCCTGCCAGCCGGAAGATCTCCTCCGTAAACTGCGCCCAGCTGCAATCTCCCTCGCAGGTTCCGTGGAACAGACCGTAATTGTCCGTCGGCAGAAGATAGGCGATCGCTTTCGCGAGCTCGCTCGCACTAGTCGGCGACCCCACCTGATCTCTCACGACCCTGACTTTATCGTTCGTTTCCGCCAGCCGCAGCATCGTCCGCACAAAGTTCTTTCCGTCTCCGTACAGCCACGCTGTCCGGATGATAAAATGCCGGCTGCTGAACTCCTTCACAAACTCTTCCCCGGCGAGCTTCGTTCTTCCGTACGCTCCCTGCGGACCGGTCGGATCCATCTCCCGGTAAGGGCGTGTCCCATTTCCTGCAAAAACGTAGTCGGTCGAAATGTGCACCAGCTTCGCGCCGACTGCCTCCGCTGCGATCCCCAGATTCCGCGCGCCGATCGCATTGATCCGGAACGCAAGATCCTCCTCCTTCTCGCACGCCTCAACCGCCGTATAAGCCGCGCAGTTTATGATCGCATAAGGCTTTACCTCTCCGACAAGATCCATGACCTTGTCCACCGATGTGATGTCAAGCTCCGCCACATCCGTATTTACCAGTTCATATTCCGTATTTCCCGCATACTGCTTATTCACAGCGCGGCCGAGCTGCCCGTTGCATCCCGTCACTATAATCTTTTTCATAGTCCCTGACTGCCTTTCTGAATCGTTATTCTCATTGTACATCCTGCACACCAATTATGCAAACATCAAAAAAGAGTCGCTTTTTGCCATAATTCCTGTTTTCCCTAAGAAATTCTTAACTTTTTTGTTGAAATTTTAAGATTTTTCTTAGTGACGCTCCTTTCGCCTTATGCTATACTAGGAACAGTCGGGTTATTTCCCGTGAGGAGAAAGAAGCCTATCGAAAGCAGAAAGAGAGGATTTAGGATGAAAAGATTGCAAGTGCTCCTTCTTGTAGCCTTATCTTCTACTCTTTTATTATTTGGTTGTGGTAAAAAACAGGAAGAAGTCATTGAACCGGTTGTCGAACAGGTGATTGACGAAGCGCCGGAAACCGTAGAAGAGGCAGAGGAGACACAGGAAGCGACAGACCAAGACGTTCCTCCGGAAGAAGGAATGGTTCGAAGCAGGATCACAAACGAATGGGTAAAGGAAGATGTCAACAACACCCGCCCGATCACCGTGATGATCCCCAATACCAAAACTGCCAGCCAGTACGGCATTTCACAGGCAGATGTGCTTTATGAGTGTAACGTGGAGGGCAGCATCACCCGTCTGATGGCGCTGTTCCAGGACTGGAGTAATTTCGACCGTCTCGGCAATGTCAGAAGCTGCCGTGATTACTATGTATACTGGTCCTTTGAATGGGATGCCTTCTACATCCATTACGGCGGGCCTTTCTACATAGATGAGGTTATCAACCGCCCTGACACCGAGGATATCGACGGATTGTCCAGCAGCAACTTCTGGCGTGCGGACGACACCGGCAATTCCACGGACAACGCCTATGTTGATACCGCCGGCATCAAATCCGACATCAACAAGCTGGGATACGATCTGGAATACCGTTCCGGTTACGCAGACGAGCAGCATTACAAGTTTGCTCCCGCCGGTCAGCCGAACACTTTGGAACAGTACAGCGACGCGCTTACCGCAGACAAGATCGATATGTCCCCTACCTATCCGGTGACCAACTGCTACTTTGTATACAACAGCGATACCGGTCTGTATGACAGATATCAGCACCTCTCCGGTGCAGCAGACGGTCCGCATATCGACAAGGCAAACGGTCAGCAGCTTGCATTTAAGAACATCATTATCCAGAATACGTACTATGAGGTTCGTGACCAGAAAGGATATCTTGCTTTCCAGTGCCACGACACCACCCGCGACGGCTGGTTCTTCACCAACGGAAAAGGAATCCACGTAACCTGGGAAAAGACTTCCGACTATGGTGCAACCAGATATTATGACGACAACGGAAATGAAGTAGAATTCAATACCGGAAAGACCATGGTATGTATCGTGGAGGACGGCGATTCCTTCCTTGTCAACGACGAGAAGATCACACCTGCTTCTGCAAAATAATCGAAATGACACACCCCTTGACACAGGTTTTCTGTGAAAAGGGGTGTTTTTTTCGAATATCAGAAACGCCATGCGCAGGACGATCTGTCGTAAGCGCCCTATCGCCGGGCGGCAGCCGTTTATCACTAAGTCTTTGTCTGCGCCGGGAAAAGCAAAGCCGTCTGAACCGGCTCGGAAGCCTTATCTGTATTGCCGGGATCGTCAGCTTTCAGCTCGTATAACATACGGGCTTTTTTTAATTTCCATATTTCATATTCTTAGGTACAGAAACCTTCACCTGCAGCGCGGTATACGCATCCGTCCCATCCATGATAACACTCTGGTCTAACGTCCCTCCGTCATCCAGACCTGCCGGCTTATTGTAGGCATTGTCAAAAAGGACCTTGATAACGACATTCTGGGTCTTTCCACCCGGATTCGCCGCAATATAGTTTGTCAGATCCAATGCAATCTTTCCATCTGCCGTGTACTTCGTGGTGATCGGCACTTCTTTTCCGCTTGTGTCATACACCTTGTAAGCAACCGCTGATACAGCCGGCGCCGGTTTGTTTTTGCCCGCATTGATCGTAACGACCATATTTTGCGCCTCGTCCGCCGTTGTCCTTCCACTTACCAGTTTCGCGATACTTGCTGTATACTTATTTGCTGTCTTGTCTTTTTTCAGGACATTTACAGTGACTTTGTACTCGTAATACATACGTTCTCCGTCTTCAAAAGTTACCCCGACGCCAATGTATCCCGATACCCTCTGTCCTGCAAGATCTTCGTTCTGTGGCTTGAGTACAAGGCTCTTTCCGTCCTCGCCGACCTCAAAGGCGTCACTGAAGCGGCTGATCTTTCCGCCCATGTTTTCACTGTACAGATCGACAATCTCCATCTGTTCCACTCCGGAGCCCTTATATTGCAGGTCGACACTGCTTGCATCAAGCAGAGACATGGTATACTGTTTCGTCATCGTAAAGGACTTCTTCAGATCAACTGCTTTGATCTTGACGCCATTGCTTATCCTGCTGTTCGTCCACTCTCCGTCTTCTCCTGGAATACCGGCTACGATGCTGATCGTTCCGCTGCCGGCACAATGTACGCCTTTGACAGGAACCGTAAGTTTTTTGGCAGCCGGATCATATTTTACATTTTGCCTATCCAGTGCCACATATATCCGACCGCCATCACTAAAGAAATACTCTGATTTCTTATCCTGTGTCACAAGCAGGAATTGTGTTTCCGCCGTCAATTTTGTTTCACAGCGGCTGTCGTCTACATCAAATACCAGCGCCTGATCTCTCTTTCCGACGATCAGATCTTTCTGACCTTTCGCCAATTTGATCGCCGGCGCCGTTATTTCCTGCTGATAACGGGAATTTTTCAGCGTATACGTTTTAATAACTGTTTTCCCCTGTTTCAGGGTAACTTTTGCTGTCTCGCCGGTCATGACCACGTGCAGCCACTGATTTTTGTTCAGCCAGTCACTGTCCTCCCCATAATCAGCGAGAACCTTGATGTTTCCGGATACCGCAATGCTGTAATTCATGAACTTGCTGCCTTCGCCCAGATTTCCCTTTTCATCTTCAGACATCAAGCTAATGTCAAAAGCATCGCCGCTTTGTATGTAACAGGTATCGCCTCCAAGCGTAAAGGAAAGATTGTTCTCGACTCCCTCTTCCATTTTGACCCAATCTGTATCGCGCATCGGCAGCCATGCCACACAGGCTTTTGTATCATTGTATTTGAGCTCTTTGATCGACAGCGACACCTTGTTCTCCGAGCCGTCTTTGACTGTCGCCGTAAAGCTGACATTCTTCGCCGTGCAGTTGCTTACATTAATGTTTCCCCACTCACCCACGGTAATGCCCTTGCCTTTTACCGTAAGCGTGTACTGATCGCGGCTCAGAAATGCATCATCACCATACTTTCCATCCTCGCCGGGCGTTGCACCTTTCTTTACCACCAGAACCTGCGCACCTTGCAGCTTGTTTGCCTCGAAGGAATCCTTATTTGTATCCAGCACAAGGTCGTATGTCGTTATCTGCGGTTTGACAATGATAAGCTTCTCAAACTCCTGACCGGTATTGACAATCTGGAAGTCTGCAATTTTTGAATAGCAATCTCCCACGCTGTTTTGGACCGTCACTATGACGGCAAACTTGTTCTCCTCAGGATTCTCCTTGATCTTATAGTCCTTGCTGACCGTTACGATTCCGTTCTTAACGGTAACCGCCGGTTTGTTTTTGGAATCCACCAAAGCACGCTCGTTTTGTTCAAAATCTCCTCCAGCCCATTCACGCGCGCCTACTCCATAGATGACCTTGGCATTCTTTGGCTTAAAGAACGCATTGTAATTATCATAGTCAATATCGATCGTTGCCTTGCCCGGTTTATTTCCTCCCATGTATATGTTCTCAGAGGACAATGCCAGGGTAAACGGGTGAAGTCCGGCTACCACCGTGATCACAATATTAGCCGTCGCCGGTTTCGCTCCCTGCCGGGTAGCAGCGCTCACCTGTATCGTGTATTTACCAGGCGCCATGTTTTTATCGACATTCACGTAGACTCTTTCGCCTACAACCTCTGCCTGTATATATTCCGGTCTCATTCCCATCGACCTGTCCGTTACAAGCAGTTTTGCCGTCGCATTCCGTATATACGTCGTTTTCTTTCCAAAATCGATCGTTGCGATCTGCACGCCGCTCTGACCAGAATAGACTGTTGTCGTTCCCTTCTTGAGACTGATCTTGTCCGCATAGTAAGGCTCTTTTGTAGAGCATACAACTGCAACAGGCTTCTTCGTACAGGCAACGATGTTGTCGCTGGTTATGTCTTCCGGTGCCTTTCCGTCGTTTACCCTTACAAAGTACGCCCCGATGTTAAACTTCTTCGCCCCGCCCTCACCGGGTTCCGCGTCGATTACCTGGAACATATACGTTCCTGTCCCGTCAACCGCCTGCTGCACTACATTCGGTTCCGGCACTGTATTTTCACTTACCGAGGAAGCATCCTCCACCGTAAAAATATAATAGGTATTCTGGCTGGCTTTTATCCCCGCCGGCATCGTCGCAGATACCGCGATCTCTGTGTCGGTGCTGTTCACATACTTCACCTTTAAAGCGTTCTTCGTCCACGCAGGGTCTTCAACCTTCAATGTAAACGAACCCAGATAAGCCTTCTCAAGACTCTCTTCGCTGTCATCCATCCCTGCAAGCAAGAATTTGTTGTAAAGTGTAACCCTGGCTTCTCCGGTCTTCCATCCAGTCGTGACAAAAAGCTTGCCATTTTCCGCATAGACCGTACCTATTACATCCTTCTCGTCCTCGTACCGTACCTCGATCGCATCTGCGCTTGACTTCGGATTTAACGTGAGCGCATAAGTCTTCGACTCCCCCATAGCCTGGGTAAGTACACCGTCTTTCACGCTGGCGACCGTTACACTGGTCAGAATCGGAGCTACCTTAAAGGAAAGCGTGTCCATTTGCACAAAACTCTCACGGTTATTCCCCAGATCGCCCCAGATATCAATGGTAAACGTCTTGCCTGCCAGATCTTTTCCAATTTTAAGCGTGATCTGTTTGTTATCTTCACTTACGGATACGCTTGAATCCGTACCTGTATACTCAACCTTGTTGATCTTAATAACCGGCAAGGCCATCACAAGATCTGTGTCCACAAAATCATAACCCAGGGCTTTGGCAAGAAGTACTCCGATCGTACTCTTTCCAGAACCTGGCATCCCGATCAATATGTAGTTATTATTTTTTTCTGCCATTTGGTTTTTTCCTTTTCTTTTTCTTTCTTACTGAGTAGCCAAAGGTTCCTAATTTCTTTCCTGTTTCATAATATCCACCATGTGAATAGATCAACGGATTCGTTTTTTCCAGTGC
>OIZL01000344.1_pt1 | contig 36335 bp, 37 predicted proteins | sample 1588541 | NCBI WGS metagenome assembly OIZL01 (sample SAMN03283285) | human gut metagenome | biome: human-associated habitat; material: feces | host: Homo sapiens | place: Peru | collected 2012 | reverse complement strand
ACTTTTCTTCTCGCCGATTTGAGTTTCCGAATGAAATGAGGAAATCTCAAAGGCATTAGCGATTATAGCATTTTTTGTCGAATAGAAAAATCTTCGATTTTTCCTATTCAATAACAAAATAAACTGATATATTAAAGTATATCAGTTTATCTATATTTTTACAACTATTTTGATTTAAATTAATCAACAAAATTAAAATCATCTTTGAATTTTTCTTTGAATATTTCAAATACTTTGTTTAATACATCATCATCATCAACACTTACATAAGATTCTTCGTCTTCTGATTCTGTATCTTCTACTTTTAATATTACAACTTCATCAGCATCATCTGCATCTTCAACTGGTAATAGAACTACATATTCGTCTCCTTCATATTCTATTAAATCTAAGAATTCGAATTCTGTTTCATTTCCTTCCTCATCATTAAGTACAATGATATTATCTAATTCCTCGTTATTATTTGTATCTTCGCTCATTTTAATTTTCTCCTTTCAATTTTTACCTATATAAATTATATTGTATTTCTACAACATTAATAACATAATTATTTTTTCTTATTAATATACATTTCCAAAATATATACTGCTGAAATGGTATCTACCAAATTTCTTTTCTTTTTAGGATTTATATTAAGAAAATTCATCGTTTTATGTGCAGCAACAGTTGTGAGTCTTTCATCAATTACTTCAATTTTAACTTTATTAAACTTGCATTTCAGTTTTTGAATAAATTTTTCAGTAGTTTCTGCTCTTTGAGCTACTTCGCCTTTCAAATTATATGGCATTCCAACAACTAAAGTGTCAACTTCATTTTCATTTATTATCTCCTCAAGTCTTTTTAAAACAACTTTATCATTTCCATTATGATGTATTGTTTCCATTCCCTGTGCTGTTATACCAAGAGCATCTGTTATTGCAATTCCTACTCTACTATCTCCATAGTCAATCCCTAATTTTTTCATTTTATTCATCTAATCCTATATAATTTCTAACTAATTTTTCTAATAATTCATCTCTATCTAATTGTCTTATTAAATTTCTTGCATCATTATAACTAGTTATATAAGTTGGGTCTCCAGATAAAATATATCCAACAATCTGATTAATTGGATTGTATCCTTTTTTTTGTAATGCACTATACACTTGTTTTAAAACTTCTCTTGTCTTTATATTTTTATCCCTTTCTACTGAAAAGTTCATTGTTTTGTCAAAATCCATATCAAAACCTCCTTATATATTATATAAAATTAATAGCACTTTCACTAGAATCCGCATTATTTAAATACTCTTCAAGTTTTTGGTTTAGTTTTTCCAAAGCTGTTCCTTTATAGTATGTAGTTATAACAAAATTCAATTTTACATTAACATATTCTTTTTTAGTATTTTTCTTATCTTTTTCATCTACCTCAATTTTTATACTTTCAACATTATTTTTAAGTTCTTGAACAAAATCTGAAACACTTTCTGTTTCTACACCGCAAAATACTAATAAAAATTTAGGTCCCATATATCTTACAAAGAAATATTCATTTGAAATACTATTTTGAATATATTGACTAACTTCTGTAACTGCTCTATTTCCTGTGTTTCTTCCAACTGAATCATTAATCTGTGGTAAATTCGTTATTGTAAACATTCCTACACTTGATATTGGGTATCTATCGATTATTTTTTTACCTTCTCCATATAAAAATTCAGCATTATTTAAATTTGAATATAAATCTTTTCTTTTTAAGTTTTCAATAACAGATTGATAAGAAACAGATTTTAAAACAGCTAATATATTATCCTTTACCACTTCAAGTATTGTTGTGTCTAGTTTATCAAATGCATGTGGTGTGCCACTTTCTAATATCCAATATCCAATATATATATTATCTATATATAATGGAAAAAATATAGCTGCCTTAGCTCTTCCAAACTCCAATTTTTGATATGGTAATGTTTCTCGTTCATTATCTACAGTAATAGATTTAGGCATAGCTGTTGATATACTATCTTTAAAAATTTCTTCATTTTGAAGATTTCTTAATGTGTCCCAATGTTTCTCGTTTACATTTGTTGCTTTTATTACATATTCTGCTCCATCAAAAACAACTATTGTTGAATACTTTATTTCATATTTTTCAATTAAAATGTTGTTTATCTTTTTTATTTTGTTGTCAACTGTTTCTTCTTCTCCAATTGTATTCATAAACTCTTGCAGTACATTTAAACTAGTTACTTTTTGGTTTACATTATTTAATTCCTGTAATTTTTTATTAATATTTAAATTATATACTAGTAATCCTATTATTGTTACTACAAGTATAATAACCATTGCTAACATTAAAACATCTCACCTCTTGTTTCTTATTTTTACATATTTTATTAATATTTATTTTTCATTTGTTCCAAAGTGTTATTCATGCTTGCAGAAAATTTGTTATTTGAAGAATAGTTATCCATTGGTTTATATTTATTTTCATATAAAGGATATACCATATTAGCAAGTTCTTTTAATTTCATATTAAAGTTTTTTGAATATCCACTTATATTGACCTTACAATCAACTATTCCTTCTAAATATTTTGAATAAATTTCTTCTTCAAATGGTATTGTACAATATTTAACAGTATCTTTATTAAATAATTCTGTCATAAATGCCATTGCAGGATCATTATAAAAAGCTAATCCGCCAATTATAGCTCTTTCTGTTAAGCCTCTAACTTTTAATTCTTTATTAATTACTACTCTAACCTTTTCTGGTTTTAATATGTCTTTGGCTTTTAAATCCCTTAAAAATGCTGTCATAGGTTGAATAGTAAGAATATCTAAGGTTTGAACTATATATATTTCTTGAGCTATTTCAAAATATTCTGCTCTTGTGCTAAAGTCGCAATCCATTAACACTACTGAATATTTTTGAAGTAATGTAGAAATTATAGTACTTTCATCATCTAATGTTACATTATCTCCTGGTAAAGCAGTGTAAACATCTAAATATTTATCTACTTCAATTCCATTATTAATTCCTTGTTTTAATTTTTTTATTGAGTCATATGCTATATTTCTTAATCTTTCATCATTATTAGTATATATATAGTATGAGTTTCTATTAGTCGTTAAATCAAGTATTGCTGTTTTTATTCCCATTGATGATAAACATTTAGCTAAGTTATTTACTAAAAATGAAGTTCCATTTTTAGTAGTACCAACAAAGCTAACAACTTTTTTATCTTTTAATAATAAACCTGCCACATTAGTATTTGTATTATGAGTTGTTTTATTATAGTTATTTGTTAAACTATTATTAATATTATTATCGTTTATACTTCTGTTTGGACTATCAAATCCTGGCAAAGTATCAAAATCTGTTGTTTCAGTATTTTCAACACCTGGTAATGTATCTGAATTTTGATTTTCTATTTCATCAAAGCCTGGTAAGGTTGTTGATTCTTCTTCATAATTGTCAAAACCTGGTAATATAGCACTTGTTTTTTCTTCTTTTTCTTCTTCAAATCCAGGTAATATAGCACTTGATGTATCATTTACATCATCAAAGCCAGGTAATATTGAATCAATTTCTTTTTCTATATTTTTAGAGTTAGAATCAAAACCTGGTAATACTGGATTTGTCTGTTCATCACTAATTGTAACCTTTTTAGGTCTACCTCTACCCCTCTTTGGTGCATTTTCTTTTATTTGTTCTGATACATCTACTACTTTTTTAGGTCTACCTCTACCCCTTTTTACTTCACTTTCTTGTGAATTTAATCCAGATTTCTCGTTGTATTGTAATGGTTCTTGAATAGTTTCTATTGGTTCGATTTCATCTTTAACTTCATCTTCAATTATCTTAGGCTGTTGCACAGGTTTTATCTCAATTTTCTTTGTTGCAACTTTTTTGACAGCTGTTGGCACTATTACTGGTTTTGTTGGTTTTGCTGAAGAGTTCTTTAAAAATCCAATTTTTAATCCATTATCTTCTTTTTGTTTTTTAAGTGAGTTAATTGTTGAACTTGCATCTCCAAAAGTCATAACAGACTGGTATTTTTCGCATCTTTCTTCCAAAACAGCTTTAACATTTAGCGGTAAAAATTTTGTTATTATTCTTAGCTGTGCATCATTATACTGAGCAGCTATGTTATTAAAACTTTCTATATATTTATCTTCATCTTTTCCTAATCTCTTATAATGATTTAATATGTTTTTTATTTCTGTTTCACTAACATTGTCTTCACTTTCACTTTTGTAATTTACTTCATCTGATTCGATTTTATAATATGTTTTAGCTTCTTTCTTTCCACGTGGTTTATTTATTAATTTACATATATTATCAATTGTCCTATCCGCACCTAATAAAGCATTATATATTCCAATTCCAAATAATTTTACAAGTATTGGGTCAGATTTTTCTCTTCTTTCTTTTGTAATTAATATTATTGGAATATCTTCCCCAGTTAGTCCTGTCGCTTCGTCACTGATATTATCTAATTTTTCAAATAAAAATTTATCAATAGCATCATAATTATTATTAGCAAATGGTTCGAGATCCTCGCTAATAACAATTCTATCGTAAGATTTATCTCTTTGCAATTCTTTAATTATTGCATTAAAATAATACATATTTTTATATGAAATTATTTCTTTATATTCTTTTTGATATTTTTTTACTACTTGTGTTGATATATCATCTTCATTAACAGCAAACAGTACTTTCATTTGTTATCCCCTCCATGTTACTACTATGGCAAATATTAATGGTAATACTTGACATATTACAAATACGGTTATTATGCCTATCATTAGTTGAAGTCCTCTATCTCTTACATCTATTTTTCTAACACCTAAAACATATTGATAAATTGCAGCAATTGCAACTCCAACAAAGCAAAATGGAATACTATATATTCTAACTTTATCTAATACATATGCGGTCATTCCAAAGCTTTCTGTTCCATATTTATTATTGTAATCTTTAATTTCCTTTAGTTCTTTATCTTTAATTTCTACTAGTTGGCTTTGAGTCTGCTTATTTATTACTTGTTGATTACTTGCGTAAGCTGTATATATAGAAAATAAGCAAATTACTATAAAAAATATTGCTATAACTTTTTTCATAATTTTTTCTCCTCTAAAATATTCCTTTTTCAATAATTATACTATATTATCATACACTACAATAATAAAAAAAACAAGTTTTATTTGAAATTTTTTTTAGTTTCCGTTACTAGATAATGTTTAAGAAAAAATTAATTAATTTCAATACTCTGGACAGACACAAAACCTGCTTCCATACAAAAAAATAATTAATGTAATGTGTCGGAGTATGTCTTGTGCCTACCAGTTTTGCCTATATAATTAGAAAATCTCAAAGGGCATGCGTTTAGCTATTTTTCCTATTCAATAAAAATAGCTAATTCAATTAATATTAATTAAATTAGCTTTTATATATTTTATTGTGTTATCCATTTTATTAAATCTAAGTTTTCTGCATCTAATAACATTTCATGTTTTGGCATAACTCTGAATGTATAACCATAATTTCCACCTGTTGTTAGCTCTAATTTTGCTTTGAACATGTATTCTCTGTTTTCATCATTTTCGTCTACTAGCTCCATAGGCATTATGACTATATTTTCTATTGTTCCATTATCTGTAATTCTTCCAGCATACACCTCTACATTAATATTTTCTACTGATATATCTGGAAGTGTAACTTTGCAATTCACTTCTATTTTGTTTCCTGCGTCAATTGATATGTTATCTAGATTGTTATATTGTTCAATTTTAATTTTATCCCAATTAATATACATTTTGTCTTTCCACTCATTATAAGCCGCAACATTTGACAAATCTGTATAATATTTTTTGTTTAATTCTACTAGAGGCATATATAGATTATTTGTATAATCGCAAAGCATTCTAGATGTGCTATATCTTCCACCCGTAGATATTATAGAATTTTTCATTATTTGCATCCACTTTTCAGAAATACCATTCTTGTCTTTGTCATAATATATTGGTATTATTTTATTTTCTAAAGTATTATACATACTTGATGAGTCTGCATTGTCTTGTATTTCATATGAATCATATTCATCATTTGTTCCAATAGTCCAACCATTTTTTGAATTATATCCTTCTGCCCACCAACCATCTAAAACACTAAAGTTAATAACGCCATTTACAGAAGCTTTTTGTCCACTTGTTCCAGATGCTTCCATTGGTCTTCTTGGATTGTTAAGCCATACATCAACGCCACTTACCAAGTATCTTGCTATTCCTATATTGTAATTTTCTAGCACAAAAACTTTTCCTTTAAATTGTGGCTTCATAGATATTTCATATATATATCTTAATAAATCTTGCCCTTCTTTATCTGCAGGATGAGCTTTTCCTGCGAAAATAATTTGTACTGGCTTATCTGAATTATTTAATATTTGAGTTATTCTTTCTAAATCTCTAAATATCAAAGTTGCTCTTTTATATGTTGCAAATCTTCTTGCAAATCCAATTGTTAATGCGTTTGGATTTAATTTTGAAACAATATCATTTATTTCTTCATAGCTTTTTCCATTGCTTCTCATATAAGATGTCATATTTTGTTTTACAAGCTCAAATAGTTTTTCTTTTCTGGCAATATGTTCTCCCCATAATTCTGAATTAGGAATATTTTCAATTTTCTTCCAAGTATCATCAATTTGTATACTATCTTGCCAGTATGGTGTTAAATATTTATTATATATTTTCTTTAAGTTTGGTGCAAGCCATGAACATGTATGAATACCATTTGTAACATGAGTTATTGGTGATTCATTTGCTGCAATATTAGGCCATACATCTCCAAATAATTCTCTAGATACTGCTCCATGTAACTTACTTACGCCGTTTTTCTTTCCTGCAATTTTTAATGCGAGAATTCCCATGTTAAATCCATTATCTAGGCTATCATTTGGTTTCATTCCTAATCTTAAAAATGTTTCTTTATCTATTCCAAGTTTTGTCCAATAGCCTTTAAGGTGTTTTTCCACTAGTTCAACTGGGAATATATCATTTCCAGCTGGAACAGGAGTATGCGTTGTAAATACTGTTTGAGAAGAAGTAATATCTCGTGCTATATTAAATGAAACTTTCTTTTCTTTTACAATATTTTTCATAACTTCTAACAATAAGAAAGATGAGTGGCCTTCATTCATATGATAAACTGATGGATTTAATCCTAATGTTTTTAATAAGTTTACACCACCTATGCCAAGAACAATCTCTTGTTCTATTCTCATTTCTTGGTCTCCACCATATAGTCTTAATGTTATATTTCTATAATCTTCATCTGTATTCTCTGCTATATCGGAGTCAAGTAAATACAATGTTACTCTTCCAACTTTTATGTTCCATACTTTTAAATATAAATTTTTCCCTGGTAATTTTAATAATATTTTTAAATCATTGCCCTTATCATCCTTAACTGGATTTATAGGCATATTCATTAAATCTATATCTTTGTATATGCTTTTTTGATTTCCATATGCATCAATTTTTTGATGAAAATATCCATTTTTATATAAAAGTCCAACTGCAACTAAAGGTATCCCTAAATCACTGGCAGATTTTAGGTGATCTCCAGATAATATTCCTAATCCCCCAGAATAAATTGGTACAGTTTCATCTAGACCATATTCTGCAGAAAAATATGCTATTAAATCATTTTTATTATTTGGGTATTTTTTAGAAAACCAAGTATTTTTGCTATTTATGTATCCTTCAAAATCATCAACAATTTTATCATATTGCTTTAAAATTGATGGATTTAAAACAGCTTGCTCAAGTTTTTCTTGAGATACTAATTTTAAGAATTTAACAGGATTTTTTTCAACTTTCTCCCATAAATCAATATCAATTTCTTTAAATATTTTTAAAAAGTCTGTATTCCAAGACCACCAAAGATTATTTGAAATTTCTGAAAGTTTATTAATTCTACTAGGTAACTGTGGATTAACAGTTATTCTATTAAAAATATACATTATATAATTTCCTCCCTTGTACATTTCACAATTTCATTTGTAATAATTATATTTATTATCTATTAAAAAAATTAAAATGTCAAATATTTTTAACATAAATTTCAGAAAATATATTACTAGTTAATGAATTGAAATAATACTAAGTTTTCGAGTAAGTACAAAACCTGCCATAACGTGCTCTATTAATTTTTTTATAGGAGCAAGTTTTGTGCCTACTCAATTATGAAATTAATTAAAAGTATTAATTCTCTTTAAAAATATTTTATTAGTTTAATTTATATGTTTCTTTGTTTTCTTCAAGTATAGAAATTCTACTTTCTAGGTTTTTCAAGATTATTCTCTCATACTCATTAAATTCATTGTTTTTATACATGTTATCATTTACTTGAAAACTCTTACATATATCCGATATTTTAATAATTGATTTATTTATTTGTTCTAATCCTTGTATATGTTCACTACTGTTTTTTCTTGTTTCTTTTATTTCTTCGCTAATTACTTTTAATAATTCTAATATATTAATACTGTTTTCTTCTTTCATATTACTTTTTTCTCCTCTTTCAATTCTATTAGCCACCTGTCTTTGGAAGCTTTTTTGAAATTGTCTTTTTTTTTACTAAGGTCTCATATTTGCTTTTGTCTATTACTTCAAATCCATCAACTTGTCCTATTAATTCTGTATTATTTATTATTTTTTCATTGTTTTTTACTTTATCATTTACTTTTATATATACTACTGGTTTAATTACATTTTCAAAATTATTCGACACATTGTTGTACTCAACCATTATTTCTGTAATATCTTCGTTAGCTTGTAGTTCAATACTTTGTAAATTAATGTATTCACTCACCTTAGAATTACATTCTTTTAAAAGTTTATATTCTCCATTATTAATTTTATAATAAATATTATAATTTAACTCTTCATTATAAGTTCCTGTTATTATTTGAGTAATTTTTGATTGTTTGTATGGAATATATTCTTTCCAGATTAATTTTTCCAAGTTTGTATTGCTTAAATTTTTAATATTAAATTCGTACTTTATTTCCTCATTTTTTTCTGCATACTCTTGTCCGCTTTTTTTCAATTTTTACTTTTGGAATAATCGGACTATTTTTTATTACTATCTCTTCTATTTGCTCGTTTTGAGTTATATTAACAAAGAAATCTTTTTTATTTAAAATATAACCATTAATTGTGCTTTTTTCCTTTATTCTATATAAGCCAACTTCTAATTTTTTACTTACCGCTTCTCCATTTTCGTCCGTACAAACCTGTTCAATAAGTTCATTATTTTTGTTATATATTTCAAATACTACTCCAGATAATTTGTCTCCTTTATATTTATTTAAGAATACGCTATCCTCTCCACTAATTTTTATTATTTTAATTATTCCTTTTTTCTTTTCATTAAGTACTTCTAACTTTTCTGTTTCATTATCTTTTACTTTTATTTTAATTTTACTATTATCTAATATGTACTTACTATCTGTTTTTATTTCTTGTAAATAATACTCTCCTATTGGTAGCAAAGAGCTTACAGCATAACCATTCTCATTTGTTTTAAGATTTTCTACTATTTTATTTTCTCCATTTAAGATATTAAATTCTACATTATCAATTTTAATTTCTTGATTGTCTTTATCCTTTTTGTATATTTCAATTTTTCCTTTCTTCTTTTCATTTTCAATTTTTATAATAGATGTTTTATTCCATTCAACAGTAAGTTCTTTATCTAAACATAGGTTATATTCTTTTTTAGTTTCTGTTTCTTTTAATGTATATTTTCCAACATTTATGTTATCAATTTTTGCCTCTCCATTTGCATCTGTAATTAAGCTATCAATTACCTTGCCTTTTTCATCTATAAGTTCAAACTCTATTCCACCTAATGTCAAAGAATTATCGTCCTTATCTACTTTTATTATTTTCAAATTTCCTTTTTTATGTTCGTTTTGAATTTTTATTTGAATTGTTTCATTATTTTTTACTAATATATCGTATTCATGTGAATTAATAATATAATTTAAATTTTTTCCAAGTCCTACTTCTTTTACTTTGTAATTTCCTATTAGTAGTTTTGAACTAATAGCTTCACCATTTTTATCTGTAAAAAGTGTTTCAACGACTTTGCCGTTTACATCTATAATTTGGAACTCTACTCCTTCAAGTTTTATTTCACTTTCTTCCTTATCTTCTTTAATTATTTTTATTCTTCCTTTTTTCTTTTCATTTTCAATTTTTAAATCAGTAAGCTTGTTCCATTCGACTACTATATTTTTGTCTATACATAAATTATATTCTCTCTTGGTTTTGGTTTCTTTTAAAACATATTCTCCAATATTAATATTTTTAATAAGTGCTTCACCATTTGCATCTGTAATAACAGTTTTTATTAATTTGTTGTTTGAATCATAAAGTTCAAATTCTATTCCACCTAAAGTTAAAGTTTTATCGTCTTTATCTATTTTTGTAATTTTGAGACTTCCTTTTTTGTGTTTATTGGTGATTTCTTTAACAATTTGTTCATTGTATTTTAAATTTATGTTTATAAATTCTGTATTAATTTCATAATTTTCGTTTGCAACTTCTTCTTTTATTTTATATTCACCTTGGTATAAATTTTCAAATAATGCAATTCCGTCTTCATTTGTAGTTGCAGTTGTAATTAGTTTATTATTTTTATATAGTCCAAATACAACATTTTTTATCGGAGTTTTATTCTCTTCATCTTTTTTTATAATTTTTATGCTAGATATATTAGTATTTTCATTTAATACTGTACTAGTTTTATAATTAGCATATGGTTTATATGTTACAGCATAATTTTGTATATTATTTCTTGGAGCTTCTCCGAAAAAAACTGGATTAGTTTTGCAGTTTGCAGATACACAAATGGTTCCGTTAATATTTTTGTTCATTTGTGTTTTAGGTATTTTAACTTTAAAATTTTCTCCATTATTAAACTTTCTTGTTTCTTTTCCATTAACATCTGTTAAAATACTTCCAGATGGAAAACCTGTTATATTCTCTATTTCATATTCAGATATATTTCTGTCAGATGTTACTTTATATTCTTGATAATAAAAATTTTCTTCTTGGATCAGTTTTCCAACTTTTTGCACATTAACTTGGGCATCTTTATTAACTTCATTACCTTTTTTACCATTTTCAGATATGTTATATATAGCATTAATTATTTTTTCTCCCTTTTCATCAGTCGCTTTATAAAATTCATATACATTTCTTTCTAATAAAACTGTATTAATTGCTTGTTTTGTTGCAACATATGCATCATCTATTGTTTCAACACCTAACTGCATTGGTGTTTTATAAGGATAACCATTTAGTATAGTATTGTAAATTAACTTATCTTTTAACAAATCATTTATTGTTACTGTATAGTCTCCTTCTTCATCTACTCCATGAACTCCGTGTTTTATGCAATATGCTGGATACTTTTCACCATTTATTTTATAACTTATGTATCCACATTTTATAGTATGCCAAGCTCCTCCATTATAAAATTTTATATGAGTATCTATTGCATGATCATAAGTTAAATCTGCTTTATTTATTTCTACCGCATTTAAAACAGGTGTTAATGCATTTGTAAAAATAATTATAATTAAAAAAATTATTGATATTTTATTTTTCATTTATCCTCCTTATATTCTACCGCTTGTACACATAACCTTTGATTTGGTTTATCCTGTATGCAAGTTATCATTGTTATTCTATTATCTTTTGTTTTTTCTAAATAACTCCAATCTGTATCGTATATTACAACTTTTTTAGTAACTTTATATTTTCTTGTATAAAACTTTGTTTTATATATTATCTCGTCGCCTTTTTCTAATTCATTAATCCTTGCAAAATACGAATATCTATTTAGTCTATTATGTGCTGCAAGTCCAATATTTCCATCAAATTTTGCAGTTTCTGTTATATGTCCTACATAATTTTGTAAAATCTTTTGCGTGCTTCCTTCTTTTACAGTTGCTTTCAAATTGATTTTTTCTATTGCTAGTATTCCCAATACGCTTTCATCTTCAATTTTTTCTTCAGTATTGTAAGATACTTGTATATAATTTTCATCTGTTTTTACATCTTCTATTTTAGTTAAATCATATCTATGTTCAGCATTTATATAAAGGAAACTTAATAAAAGTATTACAATAATTGCAACACAAAGAAATCCTTTAAATATTTTATTCATACAACCTCCCTTCATTTAGTTTTTTAGTTCTTTTATTTGGAAATAAAAAAGAATAAAATTATTTTTATGTCTAAGCCAAAGTTGCCTATTAGAAAATAAATATATATTTATAATACTACACTCTAATACTATTTGCAATAAAAACTTTTCGCTATAAATCGACAATAATATTGCTTTCCTATTATAGAGCAAAGCGACTTTAGTCGCCCTTTGTTTTCGCCGATTTGAGTTTGCGAATGAAATGAGCAAATCTCAAAGACAATAGCGATTATAGCATTTTATATAGTAGGAATTTCGTAGAAATTTCCTACTATATAAAAAAACAAGATAGCATTTGCTACCTTGTTTTTTATGCCTATGCACATATGTTAATTATTGCAACATCCACAATTTGTAAATAATAGTAAGAATACTATTAAGAAAAACAATATTGTACTATCTCCTCCACATCCATTGTTGCAACCACAGCTTCTGAAAAGTCCACTCAATGGTCCACCAGAATAAGTATTATTACGTATTTCTTCTTGCATATACATTACATCCTTTCTCTACTATTGTTTCAATTTATACTATGCTTTTTACTTTATTTGTGTTACAATATAATTTGTAATGAGGTAAAAAAATGAAAAAAATGGAGTTACTTTCTCCTGTTGGAGATTTTGATTGTTTAAAAGCTGCTGTACAAAATGGAGCAAACGCTGTATATCTAGGTGCAATGGATTTCAATGCAAGAAGCAGTGCAAATAATTTTAATTTAGAAGATTTAAATAAAGCTATAGATTATGCACATTTAAGAAATGTTAAAGTATTTTTAACTTTAAATACTCTAATAAAAGATACTGAATTTAATGACGCTTTAAACTTAGCTAGTACATCTTATGAGTATGGAATTGATGGAATTATAGTCCAAGATATAGGATTAGCAAGCTTTTTATTAAAAAATATTCCGGAACTACCTATCCATGCAAGTACTCAAATGACTTGTAATAATTTAAATGGTGCAAAATATTTGGAAAAACTTGGTTTTAAAAGAATAGTACTTGCAAGAGAACTTTCTTTGAGTGAAATAGCACATATAAAATCTAATATATCTTGTGAAGTTGAAGTATTTGGGCATGGGGCTCTTTGTATATCTTATTCTGGTCAATGCTTGTACTCAAGTTTAATTGGTGGCCGATCTGGCAACAGAGGCAAATGTGCTCAAGGATGCAGATTACCATATATCCTTATTGAAAATAATAAAAATTTAGATAAAGGTTATCTATTAAGTACAAGAGACCTATGTTCATTAGAATTATTACCTGAACTTGTAAAAGCAAATGTTGACTCATTAAAAATTGAAGGACGTCTAAAAACACCTGAATATGTTGGAACTGTAACTAGAATTTATAAAAAATACCTTGATAAAATTTATAATAATGAAGACTATATTATTGAAGATGAAGATAAAAATGCTTTACTTCAAGTGTTTAACCGTGGCGGGTTCTCAACTGGGCATTTATCAAATTCTTCAAATAAAAATTTAATATATAAAGAAACTCCTAGCAATTTAGGCATTTATATTGGAACTGTTTCAAATTATAACAATAATAAAGGCCATATAAGTTTTGTTTTAAATACAGAACTTGACTTAGGAGATACCATTTGTTTTGAAAAAGAGCATTCAAAATATACAATTTCTGAACTTATGATATCTAATAAAAATATTAAAACTTCTCTTCCAAATCAAAAAATAACAGTTGGCAGAATGAAAGGTAATATAAAAGTTGGAGACAAAATATATAAAATAGCAAGTAAGAATTTAACTAACTTGTCTCAAAAAATATCTTCATCTGAAAACATAAAAAGACCAATAGAAGCTCAATTAGATGTTCATATTAACAAGCCAATAAAATTAATTATAAAAGATACCTTATCTGGATTAACAACAAAAAAAGAAATAAATCAATTTCCAGAAGTAGCAATAAATGCACCTACAACTGCAGAAAAACTTAAAATACAACTAAATAAATTAAATGACACTCCATTTAAAATAGAAACTTTAGAAATCAATATAGATAATAATATATTTATCCCACATATTAGTTCAATAAATGAATTAAGGAGAAATTGCATAAATGATTTATCTAATATGATTATAAACACGTATAAAAAGAACTTAAAAAACACTCTTCAATTAAATAAATATGCTAACTTATCATTAAGTCTAAACAACAAAATTTGTTTATTACTTAACTCTTTAAACTTAAATTATAATTATGAAAGTTTAAAAAATGTTGATAAAATATATATTCCTTTGAAATATTTTAGTTTAAAAGAGTATTTTCCAATAATAGAAAAACTGTCAACAAATTTTAACTTATACATCTATATTCCTAATATTATAAAGCCAAACTTTAGTAATGTAATTTTAAACACAATTGAAATTGCAACACAAAAATTTAATATAAAAGGATTTGTTATATCTAATATTGGTGATTTTGAACTTTTACATAAATATAAAAAGGATTACGAATTTATAGGAAACTATACTTTAAATGTTTTTAATAGTATTTCAGCAAATTTTTTAAATGTTGATACAGTTACGCTTTCTCCAGAACTTGATAAAGAGCAAGTCGAATCAATTAGTAAAAATAGTGCAATTCCAACAGAATTTATAGTATATGGAAACATACCATTAATGACGTTAAGTTACTGTCTACTTGGAAAGGCTAATAAGTGCTATCCAAATTGTACTCAATTATGTAAGAAAAGTAATTTATACTATTTAAAAGATAGAATGAATTTCTTATTTAGGATTATTATAGATAATACTCAGACAATTACCAGAATATATAATAGCAAAACAAATTTTATTAATGTAGCCGATATTAATAGTATTTCTAATTATAGAATAGATATATTAGATGAAAATATAGAAGAAATTAATAAAATTATTGAAACTATAAAATGTAAAAACAAACTCGAAGGACCAAATTATACAAATGGAAATTTAAATAGAATAATTTAGCATTAAATATAAATTCAAAATGTAAGGGCAGGTCTTGTGCCTGCCCGGAACAAAGGGCGACTAAAGTCGCTTTGTTATTGCATTTCTTGCAAGTTCATCACATCTATTGTTAAATTCGTTATCTGCATGTCCTTTTACTTTTATAAATTCCACATCATGAATTTTAGTCAAATTATATAGTTCCTGCCATAATTCTTTATTTTTTACCGGTTCCTTGCTTGCATTTTTCCATCCATTTTTTAACCACCCATAAATCCATTTCTGATTAAATGCATTTACAACATATGCACTATCGCTATATAATTTAACTTTACATGGAAATTTTAAAAGTTTAATTCCTTCAATTACAGCTGTTAGTTCCATTACATTATTAGTTGTATTTTCTTTTCCCCCAGATATTTCTTTTTTTGTATTTTTATACATTAATATGCTTCCCCAACCTCCTGCACCAGGATTTCCTGAGCATGCACCGTCTGTATATATAATTACTTCTTCCATTTAGTTTCCTCTTTCTTTTAAAATGATTGTATATTTTAACAATTTATGATATTATATCAATAAATAATTTAAATTACAATAAGGAGTTTTTATAGGTGACAAACGTTGTTGGTATTATTGGAGAATATAATCCATTTCATAATGGGCATAAATATCATTTAGAAAAGTCAAAACAAGAAGCAAAAGTTGATTACTCAATTGCTGTTATTTCTGGCAATTTTGTTCAACGTGGAAATGTTTCTCTTATAAATAAGTGGGACAAAGCTAGTATGGCCTTGGCTAATGGCATTGATTTAGTTATTGAATTACCAACAATTTATAGTATTTCAAGCGCAGAAAATTTTGCTTATGGCGCTGTAAAAATTCTAAACTCTTTAAATGTTGTTGATTATATTTCTTTTGGAGCTGAATCATGTGATTTAGAGGTTTTAGAAAAATTTGCAGATATTTTATATAAAGAGCCAACAGAATATGTTTCTTTACTAAAACATGAGTTATCTATGGGATTGGCCTACCCTAAAGCACGTGAAAATGCTCTACTTATGTATTTAAATAACATAAGAAAGTACGCAAATGTCTTGTCAAACCCAAATAATATATTAGCTATTGAATATCTTAAGGCATTGAAAAAACTAAAAAGTCCTATAAAGCCAATTGCAATAAAAAGAATTAATGTTGGATATAACGATTTAGGAGTAAATAACAATTTTGCAAGTGCTACTGCAATAAGGGAAATGATTAAATCAAATAAACCAGCAGGTATGAGCAAGTTAATGCCTGCAAATTCATATCGAATACTATATAATAGTATTTTGAAAGGTCACTACGTAAAAGATTTATCAAATTTTGAAAAAGAAATTTTATATACTTTAAGAAAAATGAGTATAAAAGAAATTGCAAATCTTCCAGATGTCTCTGAAGGTTTAGAAAATAGCATTAAGAATGCTGCAAATTCATGTAATACTTTAGACGAGTTTATGAATATTATAAAGACAAAACGTTATACCGCTACGCGTATTCAAAGAATATTAGTATATGCACTTCTTGGTATAACAAAATCTGATATGAAAGATTCTTTTAAGACTTCTCCATACATTAGAGTTTTAGGTTTTAATAATAAAGGAAAAGATTTAATATCTGTTCTTTCTCATTCAAACCCAAATTTAAATATTATAACTTCTGTAAAAAAATATATAGATTCTAACCCAAATAAGAACTTGTTAAGTATGTTAAACACAGATATTAATGCTACAAATGTGTATACTTTAGGCTACGAAAAAGATTCTTGGGCAAATTTAGATTATACACATAATCTAATTATATATTAGGTGTAAGACCAGATTATACATTTTTAAAATTTATATTCATTGTAAAATTATATTTGGGGCAGGCAGTGTAGAGGTAGGTCTTGTGCCTACCCTTTTTGCCCCTACATTTTTAAATTTATTTTCATTGTAGAATTATATTTCAGGCATCTCATTTGTTGCTTATATGTATGTCATCTATTTTAGCATTCATTTCTCGTGCTATTATACTTTGAATTTGAGCAATATCTTCTTTTTTTAGTTTTTCTTTTTTTACCACAACACTTATGCTGTCATCATTTACAAATATAACAACACTATCAAATCCTTTAGTTTTAATTAAATTTTCTGAAATCATAATAGAATTCTTTATCTTATTAATTTTTTCTATTTCCTCTTGTGCCGCTTCTTTTTGTTTTTCTGATGCATTACTATTATTAAAGATTTTTTGATATGAATCTAACATTTGTGAATACATTGTATCTCTTTCAAGCTTTGAAGCAGAAAAATATTCATTCTCATCATCTTTGTTAATAGTAGCGTTGGTTTCTACAACATTTGTCTCAGTTGTTGATACAGCACTTTGAGCAGTTTCACTTTTATTTTCAGCAGAAACGTTAACATTTTGATTTTCATCTTTTACTTGGTTTGAAATACTGTTAGAAATGTTGCTACTTACCAAGGTTGCATCTCCAATACTTGCAATTTGTGTAGAAGTCTCCTTAACACTACTATTATAATTTAAATATCCAGCAGTTACTAGCATTAAAGCCAGCACTAATATAGTTAACTGATTTTTTTTAATTAATTTCATACTTACCTCCATAAATTAAGCTTATATAGCTTTTACTTTTCTTTTTCAAATACTTGAATTTTATGTGTTGCTAACCCGTGTAGCTGCTTCAACTGCTTGAATTATGTTAGCTTTTATTGCAGAATTGCCTGCTCCACTTGCTGTAATAATTGCGCCTTCTATTTTAGGGCTTACCAACTTTCTAGTTATTATTTTATCATCCTGATAAACCACCTCTTCTGAAGAATCTGTTTCCTCTACTACTCGTGTTCCCCCAGAGGAGTCGTTCTCGTTAGTAGTTGTCTTTTTATCTTTTTTGTTATAGATAGGTACTAATTCTTCTGTTTCATTATATGTAATAAGCACTTTAACATTTCCAACTCCATTAATATTAGATAAAATGTTTTCGAGCTTTTCCTCAAGGCTTTCTTCTTTGCCTTCAGTGTTTTCAATATTCACTAATTTCTTTGTTGAACTATTATTGTTTTCTTTTTTGCTATCATCTTTCCAGATTACATTTATTATTACTACCGTTACTATTAATAAAATCAGAAAAAATCCTAAATTTTCAATTTTTTTCTTGTTGTCCCCCTCCTCCTTAAATACCTTGTTAAGCTTTTCTTTTAGCATATTATCACCTCTTTAGTTAATAAAAATTTTTTCTTTTTTAATTGAATATTCATTTGATAAATATTCAATTATTTCTTTTTTTTCATTTTCATTTACTTTTTTTCTATCTTCTTTATTTGAGCTTTTATTCTCATTTATTTGTATCTGATTTATTTGAATATTATTAGTTTTATTTTCAACTTTCTCTTGTTTTTTAGTTAATTCTAAACTTAAAGAATTTATCGTTCCATAGTCATCACCACTTTGCAACATATCCACCTTACAGCTTATTACTTTATATCCCTTAGCTAAAATTTTAGTATTTATATCTTTTTTTATGCTGTCAATATATGTTTGTTGTATTATTTTTGAGTTCTCATCTTCAAAACTACTAGAAGTTGTAATCTCTGCACTTGTTGGAAAATATTTACTGTAATCAAATTCTAGTTTATTATTTTGTGTAAACTTTCCAATTACAGGATGTAATATTGTAAATAATATATATATTCCAATTATCATTTTTATGTATTTTTTATTGTTTCCTTCAGGTAAGATCATTTCTATTATTGTTGATACTATTACAGCAACTATAATTTGATTAGACCATTGTTTTAAAAAGTTAATCATTACTTTCCTTTCATCTATATAACAAAGTACCATTAGATACTTTTATAACTATTGTAATTCCAATTATTAGCATTAATGCTATACAAAAGATAATAGCTAGCAGTATTTTAAAAGTATCAGATATAGATTCTAATAATGCAATTACTTTTTCATCTCCAATTGGTTCACATACACATGCAGCTATATAATAAGTAAAACTTAGTAAAGAAAGTTTAATTATTGGTAAAATACAAATTCCCATTATTACAATTATTCCTATAGTTCCAACTGCATTTTTTAATATTCCAGCACTTCCAATAACTGCATCTGTTGCATCACCTAAAATTTTACCAACAACAGGTATAACTGTAGATACCGCAGCTTTAGCGGTTTTGGCCGTTACACCATCAACAGTTTCTGTTATGCTTCCCTCTAAAGAAAGTACGGTAACAAATAATGTCATAATAATTCCTAATATCCAAACACTTGCTGATTTTAAAAATTTAGCTAGTTTGTCTATTTTAACTTTACTTGATATTTTAGAAATTATGCTTAAAGTTGTCCCAATTATTACTAAAGGAAATATAAAATCTATAATAAAATTTCCAATAAAATTAATTAAAAATAATAATATTGGTTTTACAACTCCTGCTGAAACAAATGAACCAGTTGTTAGCATAAGTGTTATCAGTAGTGGTATTAAACTGTTTGAAAAGCCTACTAAGTTATCTATTGATTCCTTTGTCATGCTTATAATTCCTGCAAAACTTTTTAGAACTAAAGTAATTATAATTGCAAGTTCTGCTAAATATGCAACTTGAGCAACCCCTTTATTTCCTAAATTGTCACTTATGGTAGCTAATATACTATGTATTACAATTACTATTAGTATTATTCCTATATTACTAATTACTTCTTTTGTTTCTTTACCTAGTATGTTTAACAACTTTCCAAACAATTTGTTGTTTTCAACTTTTCCTGTAATTGCATCTTTAAAGACATCTTTCACATTTATATCGTCAAAAACATTGTCTGTGTACTTTTGTGACTTGCTTAAGAATTCTGAAATACCTAAAGCCTCTTGCTGACTCTGTAAAATATCTGTACTTTCTGCCCTGCAATTTGGAATCATAACTATTATGAAAATAAAAAACAGCATTAGTATTTTTTTCATTTGTATTTCTCCTTATGGCAAGATTTTTAATATTGTTTCTAATAAAGAAGATATTATTGGTAAGGAAATTGTTATTATTATAGCTTTTCCACCTATATCTATTTTATTTGCTATAGCTGTTTCTCCTGAATCTTTACATATACTAATTGCAAATTCTGTTAATATTGCAATTCCAGTAATCTTTAAAATTATCCCTAAAAACTGACTATTTATATTAGCTTTACTAGAAATATCTTTCATAAGATTAATTACTCCTGAAATATTTGCAACTGACATGGCTAAAATTATTGCTCCTGCCAAAATTGATATATAAATTGCAAATTCAGGTTTATATTGTTTAAGTACTATTATTATTATTAATGCACATAAGCCAACTCCAATTATTTTTATAATTTCCATACATAACTGTCCTCACTTTATAAATTAAACAATGTTCTAACAGTATTAAATAATCCACTTATTTCTTTTATTACCATTGTAAGTACAATTACAAGTCCAGCAAGAGTTGTCATCATAGCTTGATCTTCTCTGCCTGCACGTACCAAAACTTGATGTAGAACTGCAACTAAGATTCCTATTGCTGCAATTTTAAATAATAAATCAATATTCATATAATATGTATCCTCCACTAAATAAGTATAACAATAAATGCCAAACCTACTATAACGCCTAAGGTTTTATATAATTTAGAACTTTTATTTTCCTCAGTTTTAGCCTTATCAATTTGCATTTCTATAAAATTTTTAGTAACCTCAAGCATTGATATTTGTCCATCTTTATCTACTGTTCCAAGCATTTTTCCGAAATTCTTTATATTTTCAATATCTTCTTTCTTTAAGTTTGTTTCAGATTCTTCTAGACTCTTGTCCCATGCTTCTCCAGCATTTAGTTGTTTCATATAAATTACTGTACTTTCAAAAATTTTTGCTACATTTTTAGAAAGCAATTTGGAGGTTTCTATAAAAATATTAGAAAGAGGTTCATATGTAAATTTAATTTTTGTTTCTATAATATTAAAGGCATTCTTAAATTCCTTTAATTCCTTTACCCTTAAAATATATTTTTTAGAAACTAAGTCTCCTATATAAACACTAGTAAAAAAAATTAAAATAATTATTATATATTTTAAAATTAACATGTTTGTCCTTTCTATATTTATATATATTCAATTTATTATTTTATAGAACAAAAAAATAGAAGAAAAGCATAAAACTTTTCTTCTATTTTTTCCATTTTTTTACTTATTCCAACCCTCTTTATTAAGCTGTCTTTGCCTTGCTATAGAAAGCGCATAATCTGGAACATCATTTGTAATTGTTGAACCAGCTGCAATAAATGTATTTTTTCCTAATGTGACCGGAGCAATTAAATTAACATTTGAACCAACAAAACTATTTTCTCCTATTATTGTTTTGCTCTTTTTAAATCCATCATAATTACATGTTATTGTACCACAACCAATATTTGTTCCTGCACCAATTTCACAATCTCCCATATAAGATAAATGAGGAACTTTAGTACCTTTACCTATAATAGCTTTTTTTATTTCCACAAAACTTCCAATTTTTACTTTATCATCTAGTCTGCAACCTTCTCTTATATAGCTATTAGGTCCTATTTCACAATCTTTTCCAATAATAACATCATTTTTAATAGTAGTATTTGGATGAATAACTGTATCTGTACCTATTTCTACATCATCATATATATATGTATTATCTATATCTTCTATAGTTACTCCATTTTTCATATGATACTGATTGATACGTAGCTTTAATACCTTTGTTAATAATTCTAATTGTATTTTATCATTTACGCCCAATATTTCTGTATTGTCTTCTACTATAACTGCTCCTGTTTTTAAACCTTTATCATTCATAATTTTTATTATATCTGTTATATAATATTCATTTTGAACATTGTTTGGTTTTAATTCTTTTAATGCTTTTAATAATTCTTGTATGTCAAAACAATAAATTCCAGTATTAATTTCTTGGATGTTTCTTTCGTCCTCTGTTGCATCTTTTTCCTCTACTATAGCTTTTACATTTCCTCCAATATCTCTTACAACTCTTCCATATCCTGTTGGATTATTGTAAATTGCTGTTAGAATTGTAGCATATTCTTTGTTCTTAATACTTTTTTCAATAAATTTTTTAACAGTCTCTGGTCTTAGAATTGGTACATCTCCATTTAAAACTACAACTTTTCCATGTTTATCTTTTAAATACTCCTCAGCTTGTAAAACAGCATGCCCTGTTCCAAGCATTTCATCTTGATATGCATATTTTACACTATCTCCTAATACCTGTTGTACTTGTTCTTTTTTATAACCCACAACAGCAATAACATCATTAACTCCTGATTTTTTTGCAGTTTCAACTACTCTTTTAACTAATTCTTTACCATATATCTTATGTACTAATTTAGATTTATCTGACTTCATTCTAGTGCCTTTGCCAGCGGCAAGCACTAACGCAATAACCTCTTGTTCCATCTATCTTTTCCTCCTATTAATAGTTTATGATATTTTTCAAATTTATTACTATAATATACACAATTATAATTATTGTCAAGATATAGTTAATCATATATTGTAGGTACATATTAAGGGCAGGTTTTATGCCTGCCCAAAATTATTTTTTAACATTTGCTAAATGCTTTAATTGCTTGGAGTATATATATATTCACTTCCATCTTTATCATCTATTTGTGTAATTGTTCCATAAGCAGATGATGTTTTATCTAAATTTATAGTTCCAAATTCTTCAAAATTTCCTTTATTCATTTCATACACAGTATTTCCGATAATAACAATATAGTCACTTCCTTTTCCTTCTTCTACATTTTGTCCTGTTTGATAAAAATTCATAAAGCTAACACCATTAGCAGTAGATTTTTTCATAGTATATGTATCTCCACTACGAGTTTCAGTATAATTTTTTCCAATTAAATCTTCAACAACAGGTGGCTGTCCTTCAATATAATATAAATCAAAAAGGTTAAGTAAATTATAATCTCCAACTTTAGTAATAGGAAGCTCTTCTTGTCTATCCTCTCCTGTATTTTCATCTTTCATAATAATATAATATTTACCATCAGATATTGTATATGACCAAATATCTCTGCCTACGCCTTCATAATCTTCTCCACTTACTTCTTCTCCATTAGAGAAGTCATAACCCAAGTGGTCTACTTTATTATTACTTTTAAATTTAAAAACCATTAAAAAGTTACCATCACCTATGCCATAGAATGTTCTTTCTCCAGTTGTTCCTCCACCTGAATTTGAAATGCTGTCTTTTATATACTGCTCATAGCTATTTATTTTTTCTTTTTCATCTGTTGCTTTTTGGTTATAGCTATCTCTTCCATTTTTAGCATATTCTATAATTTTGTTATTGTTTATTGATGTTATAGCCACTACAGCTAATATAAGTAATACGATTATAGTTATTATTAATGCTACAAGTGTTATACCTTTCATATTTTTAATTTTTTCCTTCATTTTTTTCCTCCTTAGATTTTATGGTAGTGTAAACTAATTTTGTTTTTATGGAGCACACTATGCTCCGCTACGATTTTTCATAAACTATTTTACACTATCAATTTTTTATTTATATTTTTAAACTTTAATAACGTAATTTTTCAGGCAGGCGCAAGACCTGCCTACTACACCTTTTATATTTATGTTCTTTGCTGTATTAGGCCTGCCACTATATTGTATATAATTAATTAAAACACAAAAAGGATAGGTGAATTTATATATTAATTCATCTATCTTGTATTGCTAATTGCGTGAAAGTATGTATGGGTAGGTCTTTGTCCCTACAATTATATTTGTACTATTATTAAATGCACATATATATTGTCCATTTGTATTTTTATTAATTAAATTACATGGGGTGTATACAGTATCAACCATTTCAGTTACTTGTTTTTTCTCCTTTGTTCTAATCTACAAGTATTTTATACATAATAAAAATTTTTGTCAATGTTTTGTCTATGTATTCTCTCCATTTTTTTATTTATTCTTATAAGAATTTTAGCATATATTTTTAATTTATTACTATTTTTTTTAGATATTTTATTTTCTGTTTTGTATCTTAGTTTATGCTCTATATTCGCCCAGAAGTCCATTGCCAAAGTACGTATTTGTATTTCAACTTTCACCCATATTTTGTTTTCTTTTATAATTACGGGGACTTCAACTATTAAATGATATGCAGAATATCCACTTTCCTTTGGATTTTTTATATAATCTTTTTTCTTTAATACATTAATATCCTTCATGTTTTGTATTTCTTTTTCTATTTCATAAACTGCTTTTTCCGATGTACATACAATTCTTAGTCCAGCTATATCATTTATGTTTTCTATTAAATCTTTGTAGGTTATATCATATCCTTTTTTATTCATTTTATTAATTATACTAGTAGGTTCTTTTATTCTAGTAGAAATATTGGTAATTACATCATATGTATTTTTTTTACTTAACTTATTTTGTAATAAAAGCATCTTCTTTTTAGTTTCAGCTAAGGCAATTGTATATACCCTCATAAGTTTTTCAAAAATTGGATCTTTAGAAACTACTTGTTTATTTTCTAATTCTACTTCGTTAATAAGATCACCCTCCTTCTTTTGATATTAGAATTATACTTTTTTATTATGAATATTATGTGTCTTTTTATTGTGTAATTAGCAAAATTTTTTAAAATTTTTGTAATAATCTCATTTGACTGTAATATTAATTAATAAAGTTTATTGTACAAACATTTTTAAGGAGGTTAATTTTTAAATGGATAATTTGAATTTATATCAAGATATAGCTACTCGTACAGATGGTGATATTTATATCGGAGTTGTTGGTCCTGTAAGAACTGGTAAATCTACATTTATAAAAAAATTCATGGATTTAATGGTTATACCTAATATTGAGGGTGAATACAAAAGACAAAGAGCTTTAGATGAATTGCCACAAAGTGCAGCTGGTAGAACTATAATGACTACTGAACCAAAGTTTGTTCCAAACGAAGCAATTGATATTACAATTGGCAACAACTTAAAATTAAAAACTCGTTTAGTTGATTGTGTAGGTTATTTAGTTAATAATGCAATTGGATATTTAGAAGATGATATGCCAAGAATGGTTAGAACTCCATGGTCAGATGAAGAAATTCCTTTTGAAGATGCAGCAGAAATTGGTACTAGAAAAGTTATAAAAGAACATTCTACTATAGGATTATTAGTAACAACAGATGGTAGCATTACAGACATTCCAAGAGAAGATTATCTTGAAGCAGAAGAAAGAGTTGTAAGAGAATTAAAAGAATTAAATAAACCATTTGCAATTGTTCTAAACTCTAGTTCTCCATATTCTGAATATACTAGAAGTTTGGCAGATGAATTAGAAGAAAAATATGATGCTCCAGTTATCCCAGCAGACTGTTCTAATTTAGAAACAACAGACATAAATAACATCTTTAGCAGAGTTTTATATGAATTTCCAATTGAACAAATTAATATAGATTTTCCAAAATGGATAGATGCTCTTGATAATACTCATTGGCTAAAAACATCTCTTTATGCAGACATTATGAATGCATTTAGTGATATATCTGAATTAAAAGAAATAGACAAAGCAATAACAACTCTTCAAAATACTGAAGTGATAGACAAATGTAGTTCAGATGATATTAATTTAGGAAATGGCGAAGTAAATATTACAATTACATTAAAAGAAGATTTATTTTATAAAGTTTTAACAGAAGTATCTGGAATCAACATAGCAAATGAAGGTGATTTATTTACAACAATTTCAAATTTATCTTCTGTAAAAAAAGAATATGATAAAATATCATATGCATTAAATGAAGTAAAACAAAAAGGATATGGAATTGTTACTCCATCAATTGAAGAACTTATATTAGATGAGCCAGAAATAGTAAAACAAGGTTCTAGATTTGGAGTAAAATTAAAAGCACGTGCACCATCAATACATATGATAAGAGCAGACATTGAAACAGAAGTATCTCCAATAGTCGGAAGTGAAAAGCAATCTGAAGAATTAGTAAATTACTTACTTTCTGAATTTGAAAATGATCCACTTAAAATTTGGGAATCAAATATATTCGGAAAAAATTTACATGAACTTGTAAATGAAGGATTACAAAATAAATTATCCAAAATGCCTGAAGATGCTCAAATGAAACTTCAAGAAACTTTACAAAGAATAATAAATGAAGGTAGCGGAGGATTAATTTGTATAATACTTTAAAAAAAATAACTGCACAAATATTGAAGTGCAGTTATTTTTTTAACAAATTCATTTAACTATCTTTAATTTGATATATTGTATTGTCATTTCCAGTAATTTTCCCATAATCAGATGATGTTTTATCTAAATTTATAGTTCCAAATTCATCAAAACACTTTCCGCCTATTTCATATACTGTATTATCAATAACTATAATATATTTATTTTCATCTTTATTATATTCATATAAATTCATAAAATTGATGCCTTTAACAGTATAACTTTTTAATGTATATGTATTTCCATTGTTATCTGTATATTTTTTGCCAATTAGCTCTTCTGTAACTGGTGGTAAATTATCATATCCTATAATAACTTCCTCAGAGTCATATAGTAAATTATAATCTTTTAATTTAATAACTGTACATTCTTCTTTACTTTCTTCTCCAGTTTCTACATCTTTTATAATTAGATAATATTTTCCACCAGATACTGTATATGAATAAACATCTTTACCTAATATGCCATCATATTCTTCAGCATTTAATTCTTCTCCATTAAAGTTATAAGCCAAAATGTCAACTTTATTGTTATTTTTAAATTTAAACACTACTAAATCTTCATTATCCTCTATACAATAAAATGTTATTTCTTTATTACCTGAATTACTCTTATTTGGATTATTTGTATCTAGATATTGTTCGTATTCATCCATTTTGTCTTTTTCATTTGTTGCTTTTTGGTTATAGCTATCTCTTCCATTTTTAGCATATTCTATAATTTTGTTATTGTTTATTGATGTTATAGCCACTACAGCTAATATAAGTAATACGATTATAGTTATTATTAATGCTACAAGTGTTATACCTTTCATATTTTTAATTTTTTCCTTCATTTTTTTCCTCCTTAGATTTTATGGTAGTGTAAACTAATTTTATTTTTATGGAGCACACTGTGCTCCGCTACAATTTTTCATAAACTATTTTACACTATCGATTTTTTATTTATTTTTTAAACTTTAATAACGTAATTTTTCTGGCAGGTACAAGTCCTGTCCATATAATATTGTAATTTGTTCCAAAATAACCTTCGATTATTCTTACTCGTCTATTATATCTTTTTTATTCATAATATATTTATTCCTACAATATTTTTTAGCAAGTCCTCCCTTGCTAGTTTCTCTATAATGAGAATTTAAGTCTTTTCCTGTTTCATACATTGTTTCTACTACTAAATCAAATGGTATATAACTTTTTCCATTTACAATTTTAGCCATATTGGCAGCATCTATTGCTCTTAAGGCTCCTACTGCGTTTCTTTCAATACATGGGATTTGAACATATCCATAAATTGGGTCACATGTTAAACCTAAATGGTGTTCCATTGCAATTTCTGCTGCATTGTCTATTTGCTCAAGGTTTAGTCCCATTAAATATGCTGTTGCACCAGCTGCCATAGAACACGCTGTTCCTATTTCAGCTTGACAACCACATTCTGCTCCACTTATTGAGGCATTAGTTTTTATTAAGTTTCCAATTGTTCCAGCAACAGCTAATGCTTTTATTATTTTTTCTTCATCTATATTAAATTCCTCTTGTAAATAACAAAGTACCGCAGGTACAATTCCAGAAGCCCCACAGGTTGGTGCTGTAACAATAACATCTCCTGATGCATTGTTTTCGCTTACTGCATATGCATAACTTGTAAGTATTCTTGTTTTCTTTAAAACTGGATCTGAGTCACCTTCCGTATTATTAAAAATTTTCTTAGCCTTTCTTTCTATTCCGAGTTTTCCTGGTATAATGCCTTCTTTGTTTATGCCACATTCAACACATTTTTGCATTGTATGCCACACGTTTTTTAAAAAGTCTATTATATCTTTTCCCTCTGTTTCTACAACATAGTCAAATATTTCTTTATTATTATTTATGCAATATTTTTTAATATCATTAAAACTTTCAAGTTTATATATATCTGGAAGTATTTCTTGTTTTTGACCTTCTATTTCTATTGTACCTCCACCAACAGAATATACTCGTGCTTTAGATATTTTTTCTCCATTTTTATATGCTACAAAGTCCATAGTATTTGGATGTTTATCGCATATTTGTTTAGTATCAAATATTATATTAGTTTCTATTGGTTCTAAAGTATCCTTAATTATTTTATCTGTTAAATGTCCCTTACCAGTAAATGCTAGTGAGCCATATAGAAATATATCAAATCTATCTGCATCTGGATTTTTAGACTTAAACCATAATGCCGCTCTTTTAGGTCCCATTGTATGCGAACTTGAGGGTCCATTACCTATTTTATAGAATTCTTTTAAAGACTGCATATTTGCCTCCTATATTTTAGTTACCTTGTTTTTACAAACTTATTATATATCTTTATAATTATTATTTCAACAAAAATATTTTTTGGGTTTCTCTATTATTGCATTTTTTATATGATTTAAATAATATTTATTTTTTCTTTTATATACTTCAATTATATCTATTCTTATTGGCTTATTTTCAATATGTTTTAAATTAACATAGTACTGTGCAGAAAAATATATATGTTTTTTCTTTTTTTCATCAACAGCTTCTCTTGGCCTTCCATAATGTTCATTTGTTCTTGTTTTAACTTCTACAAAAACATAATAATCTTTATCTAATGCAATAATATCTATTTCACCTTGTTTACAACTAAAATTTCTGTCTATAATTTTATATCCTTTTTCTAATAAATATTTAGTAGCAAGTTCTTCTCCAACTTTTCCTGTTTCATGGCTTTGATACATAATTTTATTCCTCATTTCGTATATATTCATTCATTCCTACTTGCTTTATGGCACCTTGTAATTCAAGCATTGTTATGGCTGAATTTATTTCTACAATGTTTTTATTTGTTATTTTCTGAAGATCATTTATACTAATTGGAATATGTGAAATTTTTTCATATATTTCCTTATACTTTTTGTCTATAGTTACATGTTTTTTTGTTTCTATATCTTTTTTTACCATACTAATTCCAAAATCTTTTAAAATATCATTTGAAGATGTTACTAGCTTGGCACCATTTTGTATTAGTCTACTTGTTCCATATGCATTTTTACTTTCTAAGCTACTTGGTATACAATAAACTATTTTCTTTTGTTTTACAGCATATTTAGCCGTTATACTTGTTCCACTTCTGTGCTTTGCTTCAACTACAAGTAATGCATCACTAAGTCCTGCAACAATTCTGTTTCTTCTAGGAAAGTATATGCTTTCATGCATAATATTAGGTGCATATTCTGAAATTATGCATCCTCCATCTTCTAATATTTCTTTAAATAAGCTTTCATTTTCTTTTGGGAATATATCATTAAATCCTCCTCCCAAAACTGCAATTGTTCCACCTAAATTCATTTTTGCTCCTATATGTGCTGCTGTATCTATTCCTTTTGCCATTCCACTTATTACACATATATTTTTTTGTGAAAGTTCTTTTGCAAACTTAATAGCTTGTTTATACCCATATTCAGTGCAATCTCTTGAGCCAACTATTGCAATAGATGTTTTATTTAATAAATCAATATTTCCCAAAGCATATAACTTTGTTGGTTTATCCTTTATTTGTAGTAATTTTTTAGGATATTCATAATCGTCTTGTGTTATTTCTTTTACTTTCATATTTTAAAATCCTTTTTAATTTTTCCAGTATTTTTTATCAAGACTTCTATACAAAATAGCTTCTGCAATATGTTCTGTTTGAATTTCTTTTTCTCCAGCTAAATCTGCAATAGTTCTTGCAACTTTTAAAATTCTTCCATGTGCTCTTGCACTTAAGCCTAATTTTTCAAATGCTGCCTGCAAAATCTTTTTACTTTCTGTATTTATTTTACAATATTTTTCTATAAGTTTAGGGGTTAGTTGAGAATTTGAATATATATTTTCACTTGCATATCTTTCAAGTTGAATTCTTCTTGCTGCATTCACTCTATTTTTTATTGTTTCTGAACCTTCTGCCTTTTCATCGCTATCCAACTTTTTATATTTTACAGGTGTTACTTCAATTTGTATATCTATTCTGTCTAGCAAAGGTCCACTTATTTTTCCCATATATTTTGAAATCATCTGTGGTGTGCAAGTGCATTCTTTATCTTTTGAGCCATAATAGCCACAAGGACACGGATTCATAGAAGCAACAAACATAAAATCACATGGATATGTTAAAGTAGCATTTACTCTACTAATTGTTACAATACCATCTTCTAGAGGTCCTCTCATAACTTCTAAAGTATTTTTATTAAACTCTGGTAATTCATCTAAAAACAGCACTCCGAAATGTGCTAAACTTATTTCTCCTGGTTTAGGTATTCTTCCTCCTCCAACTAAAGACGTTCCAGATACTGTATGATGAGGAGATCTAAATGGTCTAGTAGTTATAATTGGCATATTTTTAGGAAGTTCACCAGCAATGCTATGTATTTTCGTTATTTCAAGAGCTTCTTCAAAATTTAAATCTGGTAAAATTGATGGAATCCTTCTTGCCATCATAGTTTTACCGTGAACCTGGACTTCCGAATTAATAAACAATTGTGTCCTCCGTGCAGCAGCTATTTCAAGTGCACGCTTTATATTTTCCTGCCCTTTTACCTCTGAAAAATCGAGCATATATTTATTTCTATTATGAAACACTTTAGACAAATCTACTCTACTTGGTTCTATACTTATTTTACTGTTTAAGTAGTCTACAACCTGTTTTAAATTTTTAGCACCAATAACTTCTATATTATTTACAATAGCTGCTTCATTTGCATTTTCTATTGGTACAATTATTTTTTCTATTCCAAGTTTTTGTGCTTCTATACACATTGGAAGAATTCCATTTATTTTATTAATTTTTCCATCTAACGAAAGTTCTCCAACAAAAGCAAGCTTTTCAAAATTAATATTATTAATTTCTCCTAAATCTACCAAAATACCAATGGCAATTGGCAAATCAAATATTGAGCCTTCTTTTTTTGTATCTGCTGGCGCTAAATTTATAATTATCCTTTTACTAAGTAACTCATATCCACTATTTTTTATAGCTGTTCTTACTCTTTCTTTAGCTTCTTTAACACTAGTGTCCGGAAGGCCGGACCATTTCACAACATGGCATTCCATTAGAAACATCCACTTGTACCTCAATAAGATATCCCTCTAATCCTTGTAGAGACATACTATTTATTTTTGATAACATTTTTACCACCTTTTAAAATTATTTTTTGGGATTTTTTTAGAATTAAATTTAAAATTGAAAAAATTATTAATTAGATTTTAATATTTTTTGTTTTAAAAATCAACATAAATCGTAATACATAATTCGACAAAGAAATTCTAACTTTCTTTGTAACCAATTTTTATAAATCAGAATAATATATCATATACAAATGATAAAAACAATTAAAAAATTTCACATAGGGAGGTCTGCTAATATGGGAAATTGTTGTGGTTGTAATAGTGAATTTTTATGGTTCATTATACTCTTCATACTACTTTTCTGTTGCGGATGTGGCAATAGATGTTGCTGTAATAACTAATTGTCCTAAACAAAAAAGTGTACATTTTGAAAGGGGGGAATTATAATGCCAGAAAACAGAGGATGCGGATGTGGCGGTTTCGGTTTTGGTGGAGATTGCTGCTGGATAATCATATTAATAATAATACTTTTCTGCTGCTGCGGATGTGGTAACAACGGTTGTGGTTGCTAATGTTTAAACATAACCTTATTGTATGCGCATAATCAAGTTTTTACGTATATAATAAAACAAATTTCCTCCGATTATTTCGGAGGAAATTTATTTTATTTATATCACTTCAAAATTCAATTGCCGAAAGCAAAAGCTATTTAAAGTTTATTTTTTCTCTTCTTTTTTTCTAAAAGTACCTCTTAGTAGTAAGCCAGATCCTGCTGCAGCCATTCCAAATATTAATATATAATCAAATAAGGATGTAGCTACAAAATTTATTCTTACACTCATTATAATACTTACTACTATAAAAATAACACCCAAAGTTATTATAATCTTTGGTACTATTGATTTTGAATTAAAGAAATACCAAATTATTCCTATTATTAATGGTATTGTAACAGTTCCTGTTGACAAGTCAAAATTGCCTATTCTCCATCCATACCATCCGCTATGTACTACTACTCTTTTGCTTAGCATAAATAGTCCAGCACCTAATAATATTAATCCTATAAAAAAATCTAATGCATCATCTTTTTCTTTCATATTTAACCACCTTAACTTAATGTACTATTTTTATCCCAATTATCTATATAATCAAATTTAATTTTATTATCTTCTGCATATTGTTTTGATACTTGTCCATCATTACCGTAAATAATTAGTTTTTTACAATTACTAAATGCACCTTTCCAAGAATATCCTCCTCTTATAGTAGTAATTGCATTTGGTAATTTTACGCTTGTTAATCCTTTTCCTATTGTAAGCGTGGAAACACCAGAACACTCATCATATGGATTAACTAGTCCAAGCTTTTTTACTTTATATCCATCTATAGTTGATGGTATTGATAAAGTTTCTTTAATATCTAGCTTTTATATATTTTCAACTATATTTTATAAAAAGTGATTTTTTTTGTCAATAAATTTGCTTTATTTTAATATTACATTTGTATTACAAAAAGACTTGAAATAAGCTTTTTATTTCAAGTCTTTCTTTTACGCCATTTGAGATTATCTCCTTACAGTTGAAAACTCAAATCTGGCAAGAACAAAGAGCGATATAAAGTTGCTTTGTTCTATTTATATGTTTTCGTAATGTGTCCACACACTAACTATTTTTACTGTTTTTTCTGTTGAATATACTTGGTATACTAATCTGTGTTTTATATTAATTCTTCTCGAATATAAGTCCTGTAAATCTCCAACAAGTTTTTTATATGGTGGTGGATTTTGAAACGGATTCTCTTTTAAAATTTCAATTAATGCTAATGTTTTTTTATCTAAATTAGAGGCTTTTAAATGTGGAATATCTTTTACTGCAGTTTTAGTATATACTATTTTGTACATTTACCACTCCACCTCATCTTCTGCTACGCAATCTTCTAAAGGTACATTTTTTCCTTTTATCAATTTTTCTCTCATTTTAGGAATACTAGATAAATAAACAGTTTCTATTAGCCCATTATAGTCTTCTTCTGATAAAACAACAGCATTTCCATTTTTGGTTGATATATTTATAGGCTCATTATATTTTATTGTTTGTTCTAACATTTCATATATATCTTTTCTAAAGTTTGTAATATTTGTGTTTGTCATAATATAACACCTCCTATGTTTATTATAGCGTACGTTTTTGCGTATGTCAATATTTATGGTTATTATATTATTTTTTACAAAATTTAAATTTTAATACATACCTTCCATTCCTGCTGGCATTTCTTCATGTCCACCGCATCCACATTTTTCTTCTTTTTTATCTGTAACTATACTTTCTGTTGTAAGTATCATAGATGCTATGCTTTCTGCATTTTCTAAAGCACTTCTTGTAACTTTTGTTGGATCTACTATTCCAACTTTTTTCATATCTACATATTGTTCGTTTTTCGCATCAAATCCAAAACCTAAGTCACTTTGTTTTATTTTATCAACTATAATTGCTGGTTCTAATCCTGCATTTTTTGCTATTTGTTTAATTGGCTCCTCTAATGCTTCTAGTATAATCTTAGCACCTAATTTTTCATCATCTTTTAAGTTTTTCATTAAGCCTTCTACCCTTGGAATAATGTTAATATATGCTGTTCCTCCACCTGCTACAATTCCTTCTTCTGTTGCAGCTTTTGTTGCAGATAAAGCATCTTCTATTCTAAGTTTCTTTTCTTTCATTTCTATTTCTGTTGCTGCGCCAACTTGAATTACTGCAACACCACCTACTAATTTTGCAAGTCTTTCTTGTAAGTTTTCTCTTTCATATTCACTTAAAGTTCCATCTAGAGCAGCCCTTACTTGTTTTACTCTTTCTGCAAGTTTAGCTTTATCTCCCATTCCATCAACAATTATCGTGTTTTCTTTTTGAACTTTAACCTGTCTTGCTCTACCCAATTGTTCTATAGTTGTATCTTTTAACTCTAATCCTAAATCGGAAGTTATTACCTCTCCACCTGTTAAAATAGCGATGTCTTGTAACATTTCTTTTCTCTTATCTCCATAACCTGGAGCCTTTACTGCTACAACATTTAATACTCCTCTTAGTTTATTTAGTAGTAAAGTTGAAAGCACTTCTCCTTCAATATCATCTGCTATTATTACTAATTTTCCTGAATTTTGCATTAAGCTTTCTAACAATGGTAATATTTCTTGAATATTTGTTATTTTCTTATCTGTAATTAATATATATGGATTTTCAAAAACAGCTTCCATCTTTTCTGCATCTGTTACCATATATGGTGAAATATATCCTTTATCAAATTGCATTCCTTCAACTATTTCAACCTCAGTTGATGAAGTTTTTGATTCTTCAATTGTTATTACTCCATCATTTGAAACTTTTTCCATCGCATCTGCAATTAAGTTTCCTATTTCTTCGTTATTTGCAGATATTGTTGCAACTCTTGCTATATCATCTTTTCCATTCACTTTTGAACTTATTTCTTTTAAGGCAACTGTTGCAACTGATGTTGCTTTATCCATACCACGTTTTATTGCCATTGGATCTCCACCTGCTGCAACGTTTTTTATTCCTTCTTTTATCATTTTTTGTGCAAGTACTGTTGCAGTTGTAGTTCCATCACCTGCTACATCATTAGTTTTTATTGAAACCTCTTTAACAAGCCTTGCTCCCATATTTTCATATGGATCTGATAATTCAATTTCTTTTGCTATTGTAACACCATCATTAGTGATAAGTGGTGCACCAAAGTTTTTATCTAGTACAACATTTCTTCCTTTTGGTCCTAATGTAACCTTTACCGTATCTGCTAATTTATTAACTCCGTCTAATAATTTTTTTCTGGCATCTTCGCCATATTTAATTTCTTTTGCCATTTTACATTACCTCCATTTATAATTAATCTCTGCTTTTATTCTACTGTTGCAAGAATGTCATTTTGTTTAACAATAATATATTCTTCACCTTCATATTTTATTTGAGTACCAGCATATTTGCTTACTATTACTTTATCTCCTGCTTTTACATGCATCTCTATATTATTTCCATCTATATTTCCACCTGGTCCAACTGCAATTACTTCTGCTATTTGTGGCTTTTCTTGTGCATTTGTAGCTAATATTATTCCACTTTTAGTTGTTTCTTCGCCTTCTTTCATTTTTATTAATACTCTGTCACCTAATGGTTTTATCATAATATCTACCTCCTTAAAAACACTTTTAGCAGTCTTTTTTATTGACTGCTAAAATAATATACCCTTTTATATTAAATGTCAATATCTTTATTCTAAATTCACATATTATTCACATTTATATATATAATTATATTCTTAAAAATTAAATTTAGAACAATAATAGTAGCTATGAGATAAAAAGTATAACCAAATATTGACATTTCCTTTGTTTTATGTTAATATTATATATGGTGGTTCTCCGAGGAGACTACTATTATATATATTTTTGTTGCAATAATATTTGTTGCAACCTGGTTTGGCTTTAGAGGAAGTGAGTGCTATACTCCACCAGTTAAACTCGCCTTATGGCATACCATAGATACGAAGTGTATCTTAAAGTAACCTCTCACTCTTTTACCGTTTTTCCGAACGGTGAAAGAGTGTTTTTTTATATAGCCAAAATCGAAGATTTTTGCTATAGAACAAAGCGACTTTAGTCGCCCTTTGTTCTCGCCGATTTGAGTTTGCGAATGA
>OIZL01000343.1_pt1 | contig 36461 bp, 36 predicted proteins | sample 1588541 | NCBI WGS metagenome assembly OIZL01 (sample SAMN03283285) | human gut metagenome | biome: human-associated habitat; material: feces | host: Homo sapiens | place: Peru | collected 2012 | reverse complement strand
TTGAGGGCGCTCCGCACATAGAATCCCCCTCAGCCAGTCCTTAGTGTGCAAGCACTCACGGACAGGCTGGGGTGTTCCAGGGCTGAAAAAGCTGTAACAGTTCAGCACCTCAAATTCATAAAAGTGTCTGCTGCGCAGCTTTTATTTCATTTGAGGGCGCTCCGCACATAGAATCCCCCTCAGCCAGTCCTTAGTGTGCAAGCACCCACGGACAGGCTGGGGTTATTCTATGGCTGAACTGTTAGGAAAAGTTTTGAAAATAGTCGGCAAGGACTTGTTATGTAGTTACAAAAACTATATAATACTTTTCAGAGCCGGGCGAAATCTGCACGGACAGATGGAATATGCCGTTTTTATAAAACTGGCTGAAATCATAATTGGCGGATCTGTGTAAAGTGCAGGGATTCCGGAAAAGCGGGATCCGGCAGGCAGAAAAGCCGGGAAAGAGGAGTACGAATGACGATTGATATAAAGGATCTGCTCAACAGCATACTGGGAAGCATGGACAGAATAGATTACATTAAGGCAGATGATATCCCGGCGATCGATCTGTATATGGATCAGGTCACAACGTTTATGGAGTCGCATCTGCGCAATACGACGAGAAATCCGGAGACAGACAAGATCCTGACTAAAACGATGATCAACAATTATGCGAAGAATGATCTGCTGCCGCCTCCGGTCAAGAAGAAATATTCCAAGGATCATGTGCTTTTGCTGATCTTCATTTACTATTTCAAGGGAATCCTGTCGATCAACGACATCCAGGAGCTGCTCAGACCGATCACGGATCAGTATTTTGACAAAACGGGCGGCATGGAGCTGGAGCAGATCTACCGGGAGGTGTTTGGTCTGGAGGATGCGCAGAAGGATCTGCTTAAGGAGGATATCGAGAGAAAGTACCGGACGGCCGGGGAGACCTTTGCAGATGCGCCCGAGGAGGATCAGGATTTTCTGCATATCTTTTCCTTTATCTGTATGCTTAGTTTCGATGTGTATGTGAAAAAACTGCTGATTGAGAAGATGATCGACGGCTACACGGAGAAGAAAAAAGAGAAGGAGCATGGAAAGGAAACAAAGAAGGAAGAGAACTGAAAATATGCGTCTGATACCCTGATTTGTGCATAAAATACAAAAAATAGCGTTTAACTATTCAGAATTTGTGAAAAAGAAAAGCAGAAATTTCTGGCAAAGGGTAGACAGGATTGTATTTATTTTGGTACAATAGTACCATCATTGCAGATCGTTTGTGATGCAAAAGGAGGAATGGTACGGATGGAATCGGTACGGTCGATCGAGGATTTATCGAAAAGAGGCTTTGACATAGATGCAGGCATCGCGATGTGCGCCGGGGACGAAGAGGTATATGTAGAAGTCCTCGATGCGGCGCGGGAGGAGGGAAAAGAAAAGATCCCACTCATCCGCGAGCTCTATGAAAACAAGGACTTTGAGAGATACTGTGTTGAGGTGCACGGTCTGAAGAACGCCATGAAAACGATCGGAGCGGAGCACCTGTCGGCAGCTGCCAAGACACAGGAGTTCGCAGTCAAGGAAAATGAATTGCAGCTTGTAGAAGACGGAGTAGAACCGCTGCTCAGAGAGTATCAGCAGGTGGTAGACGCTCTGGAGGAGCTTTTTGAAAGTATCAGATAGACGAGAAAATGGCTGACAGTATTCTGTCAGGCATTTCAGACTGTAGACAAAGTCCCGCACTTTTGTGTGGGATTTTTCTATGATAAATGCTAAAAAGTTCAGCATTTATACGGGTTTTCAGGCGTTTTTCTGCTATAATAGAAGTATCAAATTAAAATGTACCCTATAGATTAGACAGTTTGAGTTTTTAAAACCCTTACCATTGGACAGTAAGTTTTAATGAAAACCCTTAAAGCTAGACAATGAGTTTACAGGGAACCCTTAACTTCGGACATGATGCTGATAACCCCCTTTATTTGGGACAAGATCGGTTTTTGACTCCAATTCAGATTGATATTACAATAAAAATGAATTGGAGGAAATTATGGCAAACAAAAAGTTTACAGAACAAGAAATGCTCACACTGAGAAATAGTAAATATGTATTGGATGTATCACCGAGCATTGTACATTTCTCAGCAGAATTTAAAAAATTGTTTTGGGAGGAACTGTCAAAGGGCAAGCTTCCACGTGAGATTGTTTCGACTCTTGGAATAGATCCAAATATCCTAGGAGATTCCAGAATAAATGGGCTGAAAACCATGATTGGAAATGAAGTAAAAAAGGGAAATGGGTTTCGAGATCTTAACACCTATGCACAGGGCTGCAACGGATATCTTTCGGCTGAAAATCGGATAAAATATTTAGAAATGCAACTGGCATATAAAAATCAGGAGATTGAGTTTCTAAAAAAAATTGTATCTTTAAATCCGGAGGCTCCGGAATAATGAAAATACCAGCCCATGCAAAGTATCAGATTATTTATGATACCATGCAAAAAAACGATAATCTATTGAATGTAGCTGCCATGTGCGAAATTGCAGGAGTATCCCGTTCGGGATATTATCATTATCTCTCAACAGAAGACCAGCGAATGGAAAGGGAGGAACGGGACAGACAGGATTTTCTTTTGATTCTGAAAGCATACCAGTACCGAGGATACCATAAAGGTGCCCGTAGCATATATATGAGGCTGTTACACATGGAACCGCCGATAGTGATGAATATCAAAAAAATCCGGCGGTTGATGAAGAAGTACAACTTACAGTGCCCTATCCGCAAGGCAAATCCCTATCGGAGAATGGCAAAAGCAATGGCAACTGCATATACCGCACCCAATATAGTAAACCGTGAATTCGAGGAACACGGACCAAGAAAAATTCTGTTAACGGATATCACGTATATTATAAATGGAAAAGTACCTCGGTGCTATATGTCAACAATTATAGATGCCTGTACCAAGGAACTGCTGTCATGGGTTCTCAGCGAATCATTAGAAATTGATTTTGTATTAGAAACTGTAAAGCAGTTAATAAAAAAACATGGAACTGCTTTAAGTACAGAAACATTAATACATAGCGATCAGGGTTCCCACTATACAAGCATTAAATTTATCCAATTGTTAAAGGATAACGAACTGAGACAGTCTATGTCACGTAGAGCAAACTGTTGGGACAATGCTCCTCAGGAATCATTCTTTGGTCATATGAAAGACGAACTGGATCTATCAGAGTGCTGCAGCTATGGAGAGATATTAAACGCAGTTAGGGATTGGACAGAATATTATAATACAGAACGTTATCAATGGGACTTAGCAAGGTTGTCACCTGTTGAATATTATCAATATCTGACAACAGGAATTTATCCACTGATAATCCCTAAATCAAAAGGTGAAAACAATCAATCAGAGGCATCACTTTGATGCCTCTACACAACAAATAAATATAAAATAGAAATCTGAAAAGGAAAAAATCACAGTGTCCTTGACAAAGGGTACACTTTATTAAACATCTTAAATCCCATGGAATATATGAAATCTCAATTCCAGTTTGTATGGGTAATTGAATAATTATTTTGTGGTGATTTAGGGTTGCAACCAAGAGAATAGAGATTTTTATAGAAGCACATGGAAAATAATGCGGTTGTGGTCAAATGAAAAGATTATTGATATAATATAGGTATTCATCAAGATCTTAAGAGTGAAAAAGTAAGTAGGTGCATCTATGTCAGAAATTTCGCTGTTTTATGGAATAAGAGTTACAATGTATTATGAAGATCACAATCCACCACATTTTTATGCAGAAAACAATGGAAATAAAGCAATTGTAGATATTAATGAAGCGAGAGTAATAAAAGGAGCTTTACCATCCAGACAATTAAAACTGATATTAGCATGGTGCGTGATACATAATTGATGCAAAACTGGGAACTGTCCAAAGATGGACTTCCGCTTAACAGAATTAATCCGTTAGTGTAGGAGGCATATATGTTTCATGATATTGTGCAGGTAATTCCGTATGAGGACTATACCGTATATGTATATTTTGAAGATGGAAAGATTGTATGTTATGATGCCAAAACGTTATTGAAAAAGAAAGTTTTTGAACCATTGAAGGATATTAATTTTTTTATGAATGCATGTACTATTTTGAATGGGACGTTGGCTTGGGATGTAACTGGGACCAGAGATTGCAGCAAGTGTTTGGATATAGATCCAGAAATGTTATATGAGTTAAAAAATATAAGTGAAAAGATTGCATAAAAAGTTGCCACCATTTAATGGTGGCAATTATCATATAAATAAGAGCAATTTACAAATCTAACTTTTTAGTGATTGATCCACTGTAGGAAAAATAGGGGATGAAAAAACAGCTGCCATATCCTCTGGCAACGGTGCGGTAAAATCCAGTATTTTTCCTGTGATGGGATGGCGGAAGGTCAGACGCCAGGCATGCAGCGCCTGTCGTTGTATCCGCTCCATATCCGGGTTGTACAGATAATCTCCGATCAGGGGATAACCCAGATATTTCATATGAATCCGTATCTGATGGGTGCGGCCGGTTTCCAGGATCAGGGAGACCAGGCTGTGCCCGTTTTTTTCTTCCAGAACTTTGTAATGCGTAACGGCAGATTCGCCCTTTTCAAAATCTACGGTACGCTCGATGACAGAACCCTCTTTGCGCCCCAGTGGTGCGGTGATCGTGCCATTAGGCGGCTGTACCGAGCCTTTCACAATGGCAAGATATTCCCGTGTGATGCCGGAAGTGGCTTTGTTGGCAATCATGGCAGACAGCATCCCGGCGCTGACAGAATGTTTTGCCACGATAGTCAGTCCTGAGGTATCCCGGTCCAACCGATTAATACAGCGGAAGACGAAAGGGCAGTTTTGTCGCTCAAAATAATAAGCAAGAGCGTTGGCCATGGAATTGTAATAATGATTCATAGAAGGGTGGATCGGCATTCCGGCCGGTTTGTTGATCACCAGCAGATCCTCATCCTCGTAGACAATGTCCAGTGGCAGGTTCACGGGAGGAATTTTTTCAGAGGAACGATACTCACGGATCTGCAGCGTCAGGATATCGCCCGGTTGCAGTACATGATTCATAAAGCAGGGGATTCCGTTAGCCAGCACGGCAGTCGGATCTTTTTTAAGCTGCACCAGATTGTGGGAGGAAAAGCCCTTCTGTTTCAGAAACTGGCTGACCGGCAAGGGCGCTATGGAATTATCTGCAATATAGGTAAGTGTCCGTTCCATAAAAAAATCTCTTTCTCTATGATTTACCATAATACCACAATTTCGCTATATAAGAAAAGATATGACGGAGAGGAAGGTGTTTGAGAAAAAAGTCCAGATTTCCCGTTTCCAAGTGTAGACTGATGGGGTAGAATTAAAAATAAGGGATGATACGTGGATAGATAATGGATCCTTTCTGCGAATCTCGAAAGCGGAAAGGAGAAGAAAATTGTTTGAACAAGATTATATCATGAGAATGATAAAGGAAATGGTCAGGGCAATATTAAAACTGTTATTTAACATAGATGCGGACGCTCCATCAGCAGAATTATTAAAAGGTTCAGAGGATGCGCAGACTCTTGATGAATTGCTCGATATGGTGTAGACAGTTTGGCTGAAATGTTTTTGCAGCAGCAAGCGGAATGAAAGAAAAGGCGGAGCATACACTGCGGGTCTATACGGACAAAGAATTGTGCCCCTGCGAATGTGACGAAAAGGAGGTTTCCGTAGAAGGTGATATCCATTTGTTTTCAAGGTCATTCTCTGGGGCTTGCTTATGTGGCTCCGATCGGTATGCAGAACCTGTTTGTCATTAACAGCGCCATGAGCCAGAAACTACGGTGTGCAATAGAAACGGCGCTGATCGTCATCTTTTGGGACATCTCGCTCGCGCTTGCCTGCTTTCTTGGCGTCGGCGCTTTGATGGAGGCTTTTCCATGGTTGCAGAAGATCATCCCTGGATGCGGAGGCCTGCTGGTCATTTACATAGGCGTTGGACTTGTCCGCTCCAAAGCAGATTTAAGCGGTGGAAAAGATGTAAACCAGCCACTTTGGAAAATTGTGGGTTCGGCTTTTATTGTGACATGGCTGAACCGCATCTGCGGCGTTGTGATTATTATTTATGGAATCAAACTGCTTTGCAACTTGATTCAGATATTTCTGGCGTAAGAAGGTCAGGCTTTACCATTATTAAAAATTAAATTGAACATTTGCATAAATTGAACGAATAAAACGTTGAAGAAATGCACATAGCATATAAAAGTAAAATTGAAGAAAAGCATATTATGTCCGAAGGGGAAGAAGATGGGAGATAGAATGAGTTTGATAACTTGGGATATAATGGAGGATAGAATATGGATAAGACAGATATATATCACTATTTAGATGAACATAATATCGAGTATGAAATTACTGAACATAAGGCAGTTTTCAATATGGAAGAACTGGATTCTGTTGACCTGCCTTATCCGGAATGGGATGCAAAAAATCTGTTTGTTCGTGATGACAAAAAACGTAATTATTATTTGATAACAGTTAAAGGCGATAAAAGGGTTGATTTAAAAGAGTTTCGTAAACAACAAGGCCTGCGTGCATTATCTTTTGCATCTGCGGAAGATTTGCTTGCTATCATGCAGCTGACACCTGGTTCAGTTTCTCCGCTTGGACTTTTAAACGATGCGGAACACAGGGTTCATTTTTATCTGGACGCTGAATTTACAGGAAATAAAATCGGTGTTCATCCAAATGATAATACAGCAACCGTTTGGATGCAGACTGACGATTTGATGGAAATAATTCAAACGCACGGTAATGCTGCAGAATACACACGGTTATAATTGAGATTTGAAGAGGTAAGTATTATGTTAAATTATAAAAAATAGAACCCGCAGACGATGCACAAATTGCCAGGATCATCCGCTCAAATCTGGAAGAGCTTCATTTAAATATTCCCGGAACAGCGTATTTCGACCCAGAATTAGATCATTTGAGCGATTATTATAACAGCAATCCAAAGAAGCGCGTTTATTTTGTCGCAGTTGGTGAAAATGGACAGATTATCGGCGGCGTTGGTATTGCAGAATTTGAAGGAATCGAGGCTTGTGCGGAACTGCAAAAGTTCTATCTGGATGACTCTGTCAAAGGAAAAGGCTATGGGAAAGACCTGATGCGGATCGCTGAAGATTGGGCAAGATCCGCCGGATACAAAAATCTGTACCTTGAAACGCATACGAATCTTTCCGTGGCTTTGAAATTGTATGAGAAAATGGGTTTTCATAGAGTTGACAAGCCGCGTTTGACACAGCACAGCACGATGAATCGTTTTACCTGAAAGAGCTATAATCAGCAACTTTCTTTTTATCAATCATAACGACCGGTAGAAAATTGTAGGATAATAAACCACGGAGGTAACATGAATATAAAAGAGTTTTGGAAGGCTGTTCTTGCGCAGGATGAGAAAGAGATCAGAAAATACTTTCACAAGGACGCTTATGTGAATTGGCATTGCACAAACGAGCATTTTACAGTAGATGAATTTATCATTGCAAACTGTGAATATCCTGGTGAATGGGACGGAATCGTAGAAAGAATCGAGACGCTGAATGAGTTGATTATTACGGTTACAAACATTTACCCCAAAGACAGGAGTGTTTCTTTCCATGTAACTTCGTTTATACAGACAAAAGATGATAAAATTGTGGTAATGGATGAATATTATGCCGATGACGGCACGGCGCCACAATGGAGATTGGACAAGCACATAGGAACCTCTATTTAGTGTCCCAAATTGAAAAATAATGACACCGAAACGACAAACAGGGATTTGAGAGGGAAAACATGTCAACAGGAATAATGATTATTGGTCCGTCCGGAAGTGGAAAGACAACGCTGGGAAAAGTGGTTGCTGAAAAATTGGAATATCCATATTTTGATGTGGACGATTACATATGGAGACAGGATACAGTTGAACCATATACACAAATGTATACAAGGGAAGAAAAGATAAGTAGATTAAGCAATGATATTGAACCTTACGAACATTTTGTGATGGCAGGTTCAATGAGTTCTTTTCACTACGCATTTGATGATAAATTTGAGATGATGGTTCTTCTTTATGTTGAGGCGGATATTCGTGTACAACGTGTTCATAATAGGGCAATAGCACGATTTGGCGAAAGAGTGCTTGAAGGTGGGGATATGCATGAAAGCCACATGAAATTTCTGGAAGAAAATCGGAGATATGAGCATGATGGTTCTCCGAATTTGCGTGAGCAGAGAGAATGGATGAAAAACATGCAATGCGTGAAAATCGAATTAGACGGTACCAACAGTATCGAAAATAATGCAAAGATTATCGTAGAGAACTGGAATAAAAACTGTGATGGTGAAACTCCACTTTTTCAAGTGTAATAAATTCCAGTTTGTCGAAATCTTTAGAGGAAATAAATATGCTTGAGACAAATAGATTATTAATACGAAATTTTGTGACGGAAGATACTCATTCCTGCCTTGAGGGGTGGGGAAAAGATAAAAAGCTTGGAAAATATATACTTGGTTATCCAGCAGAAGAAAAGCAGATGGAAGCATTTGTAGATGCCTGGTCGAAGAATAAAAATGCATGGCTTATTTTGGAAAAAGAGAGTAAGAATTGTATCGGATATGTAACGATTGATATACCGTACATACAGCTTGGAATTGGAGAGATAGGGTATGTGATTGGTGAACGTTTTCAAAATAGAGGGTACGCATTTGAGGCATTACAGTGCATTATTCAAGAATATTTGGTGAAAAGAGATATGTATATGCTTGAAGCAAAATATAATATAAGTAATACGGCTTCTGGAAATTTATTGAAAAAGCTGGGCTTTCAATTTGATGGAGAGCTTAGAAACAGAAGAATTGATATTGCTTCAGGAGAACGTAAAAACCTGGTAATTTGTTCTATTACAAAGGAAGAATTGAAATTGAAAATATGTAATTGTGATTAAAACCGTCCATGTTCATGAGTTGTCAGATGAAATGTTTTATTGCATAGAGGGGTGAATTCGATATTGTGACTGACGACGGGATTACATATCTTACCGAATGAGATTTCGCAATAATTCCGAAGGGAACACGACATAGACTAATACTAACAAAACTTGTTAAGTGTCTGTTGATTGAGGCAGAAGGAACACTGAACAAAGAGAATATGAATAAGGACATTTCTTGCAGGAAGATCATATATGCGCGATTACCCTTAATCTGCGATAATCAGCAATCCATTCACTTCCATTCCAAAGGGAGTCCTTGGTGAAAGTCTCGACTCTTTTAATGATCTCTTCCTGCATCTTTTCTGTCATCAATTCTAAATCTGATGCAAAAAATTGCTTCATCCAGTTAGCTAACCCGCGCTCGCTATCCTTTAAGGGCGTGGGTCTGTCATAATCATATATTTTATCAATTATAAAATCGTTCTTTATCAATAGATCAGCGAAATGTTCCCTTGTCGGGAAATTAAATTTGGGCTGATATTCATACCCAAGTTCCAGGCAAGTGCTCATAAATGTACTCTCGATTGTCGTAATATTTCCATTCGCGCCAAATTCACATACCAATAATCCATTTGCTTTCAACACGTTATGCACCTGATCCAGCAAAACGTCATGGTCGGCTATCCAGTGGAAGACTGCATTTGAAAAAACAACATCGAACTGTTCCTCAAATGGCAATGCGAGAGCGTCACAGACCATAAACCTGATATCAGGATATTGCTTCCGGGCTTTTTCTATCATATTTGCAGAGCTGTCAATACCGACAACCGTATCTGCAAAATCTGCTAATTGTGAAGTAAGAGTGCCCGTCACACCTCATTGCTTACAATGTTTTGCATCCAGACGCCCTTTTTCACCAGAATAAATCCGATCACACACTTGATCAGATCGGCAAGCTGCACACAGATAAAGATGGCAACCACCGGGAGCGCCGTGTAGTGGCTCAGACAGTAGGCGATCGGGACGCTCACCAGACAGATAAAGGCGCTGTCAAACAGGAAAGTGATGATCGTCTTGCCGCCGGAGCGCAGGGTAAAGTATGCGGCGTGCAAAAAGGCATTCTGCGGCATAAAGCACGCGCCAACCATGATGAAGTACCGGGCAAGAAGCCGGGCGTCATCCGTGGTGTTGTAGAGCATAGGGAACAGCGGCGCAGTCAGGAACATGGCAATAGCGACGCCGGTACAGCACAGTACGGAGAATGTGATCATCTTCCGGTCGGTCTCCTTCGCCTCGTCCATCTTGCCGGCGCCGAGGAGCTGACCGACAACGATCGCCACGGAGTCGCCCAGTGCGATAAAGACGATGTTAAACACGTTGTTGATGGTGTTCGAGATATTCTGAGCAGCTACGACATTCAATCCGCGCACGGAGTAGCACTGTGCAAGGATCGCCATGCCGGCGGCCCACAGGGTTTCGTTCACCAGAAGCGGCGTTCCCTTAATAAGGATCTTGGTCAAAAGAGCGCCCGGCACTTTTAGCGTGCGGTACAATCCCTTTGCAAAAGGATGCTCGGAGGAATGTCTGTGCGTGTAGATCAGGATGATCGCCACCTCCACGTAACGGGAAAGGATCGTAGCGATCGCGGCTCCCTGAACGCCGAGAACCGGAAAGCCAAATTTGCCATAGATCAGAAGGTAGTTAAATACCAGATTGACGCACACGGCGGCAATGCCCGCTTTCATGGGAACGATCGTGTGTCCACATTCGCGGAGCGTGCTGGAATAAACCTGCACTATCATAAACGGCGGCAGGCCAAGCAGCATGATCTGAAGGTACTGTTTTCCATATAAAAGGGTAGCGGCAATGCTTTCAGCGCTGCCCTCGCCCTTGAGGTACAGCATGATGAGATCTTCGCCTTTCATAAGGAAAAGAAGCATGGTAAGGATGGTGACGATCGTTACCATCCAGATTTTGTAGCGCACGGTCTGCCGCACGCCTTCGTGGTTCTTCTGTCCGAAATACTGTGCCGTAAAGATACCGGCGCCTGATACGCCGCCGAAAAGACACAGGTTGTAAACGAATAAAAGCTGATTCACGATAGCCACGCCGGACATCTGCTCCGTTCCGATACGCCCGATCATGATGTTGTCAAGCAGGCTGACAAAGTTGGTGATCCCGTTCTGGATCATAATAGGAATGGCGATCGCCAGGATCATCTTATAGAAGGCTTTGTCGCCGAAAAATTTCTGCCGTATTGTAAGTTTCTGTTCTGTCTGTCTCATATATGTTTCTCGATTCTGTCTTTCTATTTTTACCTCCCGGTTTCCGCGCAGGAAGGCAAGTATTCATATGATAGCACAGAAAACCCGGAAGGGGAACAGCTTTTCTTTTTATTGTAGTCAACAAATGGGAAACGAGGGGCGGGATGCTTGTTGGAAAGAGGTGGTCGATGATAATAATATATGTTAAAATGTAAGCGCATCAGGTAGATAATTGTAGAGAAAAAGAAGATGCCATAAAGAAACTTCTTGATAAATAAGAACATATGTTCTATACTAAAATGGAACAAGGTAAACTGCGTTGATTAAAAGGAAGGGTATAGGTCATATGTATAGAGAGTTACTTAACAAAATTAAAGTGTTTTCAACAGAAGAATTTAAAAAGGCAACGGAAGAGACGAGAGATTATATTGATAGGATGACTGACGAAGATTTTAAGTCTGTTGTAAGGGAAATAGGAACGATACCGGAAAACATTGAACACGATTCTACGGAGGAAAAATTATATTCGAAAGCTTCCGAATATTGTGCTTGCCAGATGTTTCCGGATGCTGGGACTTGCGGCGAGAGCGTTAGACAAAAGAGCGGACAGCGCGGATATTCTGGCAGAAAGTATTTCGGGTTATCGATATAGTCTGGTGGCAGATGCAAAATGCTTTCGACTAAGCCGCGCGGCGAGAAATCAGAAGGACTTCAAAGTTAGCAATTTGAGTGACTGGCGTGGATCAGAAAATGAATATGCGGTTTTGGTGGCACCATATTTTCAATATCCGCAGGAAACCAGTCAAATCTATTCAAAGGCCCTTGAAAATAATGTCTGTCTGCTTTCCTGGGAGCATATGTCTGTTTTGCTGGACAGAGGAATAAAGGAAACAGAGACGCTCTCGTTGGAGTCTTTGTGGAACGCATCACAAATGATAGCAAGAGATAAGACGTTAAGCTTTGCAAATGCAAAATGTTGTTTTTTACCTAAAATGGATGTGTATATTGCGAAGAAGGTGGGAATTTCAAATGCAGAATACGAAGATCTTCTAAATAAATATAAACATTTGATGGTGCATAGAGGGCAGACAGAAATTGCATACTGGAATAAGTGCATTGAGAAAATTAGAAAGTTTACAAGAGAACAGGCGATTGAGGAATTGATCAAAGCAAAGAAGTTACAGGAAAAAATAAACGCGATTGAAGCATGTATCGGGAAACTGAACAGGTAGAAAGATATGGGAAGAATAGAGTTAGGGGATTCAAGTCAGTTGATAAAGACAGTAGAGACAGAATCGGTTCATTTGATTTTGTCAGACATTCCATATGGCATCAATTATGATGAATGGGATGTGCTGCATAATAATACGAACAGTGCTTTATTAGGAAAAAGTCCAGCACAGGAGAAATGTGGAAGCGTTTTTAAGACGCGGGGAAAGCCTCTTAATGGATGGGCACAGTCTGATAAAAATATTCCTATGGAATATTATCAATGGTGCTCCTCATGGGCGGGTGAATGGCTCAGAGTATTAAAGCCGGGGGCGAGCTGTTTCGTTTTTGCCGGAAGAAGAATAGCGCATCGCTGTATCTGTGCACTGGAGGATGCAGGATTTATTTTTAAGGACATGATCTCGTGGGAAAAGGATGCGGCGGCTTACAGAGCACAGAGGGTTAGCTGCGTGTTTGACAGACGCGGAGATCTTGAGAAAAGCAGGGAGTGGGAAGGGTGGAAGATTGGAAATCTCAGACCGCTGTTTGAGCCTATTTTATGGTTTATGAAGCCCTACCCGCAGGGAAGTACGCTGACGGACAATATTATAAAATATGATGTGGGAGCATTTAATGAAGAGGTATTAAAGAAAATGGTCTCTTTAAATAGTGGACTAGAGGTATGTTCGAATATTCTAAAAGTACAGACAGAAAAATCTGACAGGGGATTGCACCCGACTCAGAAAGCAGTAGGACTTATGGAAATTTTGATTGCCATGGTCACAAAAGAGGGGCAGACGGTGCTGGATCCGTTCTGTGGATGTGGAACAACATTGGTGGCAGCTAAAAACTTGAAAAGAGATTATATCGGTTTCGAAATAAACAAAGAATATTATGATAATATTATGCTTCGGATGAAGGAGTAAACGTCAAAAAGGCTTAGATGAAAACTACGCGGTAAGTTCATTAAACCTAAAATTTACAACTTTTTTTACTTGATATTCCACGAATAATCAAATAGTATTGAAGTAGAGCATATTATTAGATACCATTATGACAAATGGTAAACTTGGAAATTACTGGAGGTTTATTGTTATGAAACTGGAAAAATTGACAGATTGTGAAGAATTGGTTATGAAGACCGTGTGGGACGCTGAAGAGGAGCTAAGTCTCATGGAAGTAATGTCTCGTGTCAATGAAAAGTATAAGAAGAACTGGAAGCCGCAGACGGTTTCTACCTTCCTTGCTCGCCTTGTAAAAAAGGGATATCTGAGACATTATCGTCAGGGACGTGTATTTTTCTATCAGATTCTGGTTCCGCTGGACACATACAAGGGACAGTTGACGAACGACTATGTTAATTTCTGGAATCATAGCAATGCAGATGAATTCCTGTGCGCTTTGGCAGAAGAAAGACCGCTGCGCGAGGACGAGGTGGAAAGGATACAAAAGCTGATCGATGGAATGGATAACTAATCTGTCCATAGCCTTACTGTTGACGGACATGACGGGAACGATCTTTCTCTGTGTAGGACTGTACTTTTGGAACAGATGGTTCGAAGGGCGCGTCCTGTGGAAAAGATTTTGTCTCAGAGTCATACTTATAGCGTATAGTGTACCTGTCATATATCTGTGGAAGTGTATAGACTATAGAGCAACTGCGCACATGTCTGGAGAAGCTAAAAGGGTAGTGTTTTTCTATGCAACTCCTAAAATAAAAATGATGCTGTATGTGTTTGGTTGCATTTGGATTGTTGCGATGATACTGCTGATGATATTTCATCTATATCGCTATTTAAAATGGCGGGAGGTCTGCATGGGCAATATTCCGGAGGAGGATATGCGGATACAGGCTCTTTTCGACGCGATCTGTGAACAGATGGGGATAGCCGGAAAGATCCAGTTGTGCCGCAATGACCTGATCGAGATTCCATGCTATACAAGCTGTGGTGGTCCGACGGTGATGCTGCCGTTTATCGTGTACACCGAAGATGAGGCAAGACTGGTGCTCAGCCATGAACTTGGGCATTACAAAGAGAAGGATATGTGGCTCAAATCATGGTGCATGGCGGTGAAATTTATTCATGGCTTTAATCCGGGCGCATATTTTGTACTTGAATGGGCAATGTTGATCTGTGAGGAATCCTGTGATCGATTAGTATGCGGGATGGATGAAGTGAAGGCCCATGAAAAACAGTATTTCCAGACCATATTTGACATGATGCAGACAGGAAAGCAGAAGGATAGACCGCATCTGTTTGCACTATTTAACACTGCAAAGAACTATGAGAGGAGAGTGTTGTGTATGAGGATGGAGCTGGAAGGTAAGAAGATGAAAAAGAGTGTTGTGGTTGCGTTATCTGCGTGTTTTATCTTAGGAAGTAGTATGACGGCAATAGCAGCAGGTGATGCTTTGGCGGGTTCTTATCAAGATATGGTAATGGAAACTAGTGAGTTTACACAGGATACGACAGAGCAGAAACAATTAGAAGAATTTATTTTAGAAAATGGAATAGATCCAGATACCGTGGTGATGGTTGACCTGGAGAACTTTGGGGTAGCACGAGGGACAACTTTTTTGGAATGGGATATACCAGCGCAAAGAACGTATATGACTACCGGCTTTCGGATGCAGAAGGGATCGCAGGTTACCATAGCTTTACAAGGAACACCAGAGGATTTAGAATATTGGACAGGTGTTAATGATAATTTCGATTATTCGATATATGTGGTAGGCAAGGGCACTATGGCGCATACGTTTGAAATTGAAGAAAATTCAAGATATTTCTTTTTTGTCACCAATCCTAATGATGAAGAAATTCATGTGGAAGGAACCTTTATGAAGTAGTATTATCATATTAGAATATCTTGCCGCCTCTTTGGTTCGTTGACATCATGGACAGGCAAAGAAGAGAGCGAAAGGTGCGGTTTGATATTACAAAATCCCCATACAAATGCCGTCAAGCAGATGTATGGGGATTTTATATCTTTATTTCATAGAAATTTAATTGCCAACATAAAAAATTAAAGAGGAAAGCCCTATGATTTTCCCTTTTGTGCTTGCTAAAGTATAAGTACAAAGATAGTTTACCACTGACCGATATGTGGCATATAAATGGTCGGGTTGAAAGTTTAGTCCTTCGCCGTAAGGCGGAGGATTTTCATTTCAAGCCTAGCAGATAGAAATTGAACGACTCCTTATTTCTCCCCGCAATTCTGCTGCGTGTCATGGCGTACCAACAGGTGACAGTAACTGAGGAGCAGCTCCGCGCTCTGCTCGTTCATGTCGGATGCAAAGTTGACCAGATCCCCAAGCGTGTATTCGTGTTCCGGCGCGATAGGGCGGTTGAGCGTATCCATTTTCAGATAGCAGTCCGTTCTCTGCAACAGATAGTCTGTTGATACGTCGAAATAGTCCGCGATCCGCACAAGAGTGTCCAGGTCCGGCAGATGAACGTCTTTCTCATAATTCGATATTGTAGATACGGACACATTCAGGTAGTTGGCGAGATCCTTCTGCAGGATCCCTCGTTCTTTTCTCAATTTTGTCAGAAAAATTCCAAATTCCATGTTCGAACAAATCCCATATAACCGAGGTTCAGAGGCTGATACGATCTTTTGGGCACTTTTTGCGGTGCCAAATGGCGGATTGTATTCGGTCCAGGACCAATATATATTACAATTTTAGTGCGACAAATCCAGTTGAACTTTACCGTATTTTGTCGAATGATCAAATAGATCACAACAATTTGAAATACCGACGCCGTATGAACAACAGAAAAGAAAGTTGACTTTCCCGGGATGTTTTCGCATACTGGTAACAGGCGTCTTGATAGACAGGAAAAGCGGAACAAGAATAGAAATGAGGAAAACAGATGAGTATTTTGAATGTGGAAGAGCTGTCGCATGGATTTGGGGACAGAGCGATTTTTCATAACGTGTCCTTTCGGCTGCTGAAGGGAGAACATATCGGGCTGATCGGCGCGAACGGAGAAGGCAAGTCTACTTTTATGAATATTATTACCGGCAGATTGCAGCCGGATGAGGGGAAGATCGAGTGGGCGAAGAATGTGCGCGTAGGCTATCTGGATCAGCACACGGTACTGCAAAAAGGAATGAGTATCCGGGAGGTTCTCGCCAGCGCGTATGATTTTCTGTTTGAAATGGAGACACGGATGAATGAAATCTGCGACCGCATGGGAGAAGCCGACGAGCAGGAGCTGGAGGCGTACATGGAGGAACTGGGGACGATCCAGGATATGCTCACGCTGCATGACTTCTACATGATCGACGCCAAGGTCGAGGAGGTCGCGAGGGCTCTTGGACTGCTGGATCTTGGGCTGGACAGGGACGTGACGGATCTGAGCGGCGGACAGAGGACGAAGGTGCTGCTTGGAAAACTTTTGCTGGAAAAGCCGGACATTCTGCTTCTGGATGAGCCGACTAACTACTTGGATGCAGAACATATTGAATGGCTGAAAAGGTATCTGAACGAGTATGAAAACGCCTTTATTCTGATCTCGCATGACATTCCTTTTCTGAACAGCGTGATCAATATCATTTACCATATGGACAATCAGGAGCTGAACCGTTACGTCGGAGACTATGACAAATTCCGCGAGGTCTACGAGATGAAGAAATCGCAGCAGGAGGCAGCTTATAATAAGCAGCAGAAGGAGATTGCCGAGCTGAAGGACTTCGTAGCGCGGAACAAGGCGCGTGTGGCGACCCGGAATATGGCGATGTCCCGGCAGAAGAAGCTGGATAAGATGGATGTGATCGAGCTGGCGGCTGAGAAGCCGAAGCCGGAGTTTTGTTTCAAGGAGGCGCGCACGCCGGGAAGGTATCTTTTCCAGACAAAGGAGCTTGTGATCGGCTACGATGAGCCGCTGTCCGGGGTGCTGAATCTGGAGATGGAGAGAGGGGAAAAGATCGTCCTGACCGGTGCGAACGGAATCGGTAAGACGACGCTGCTGAAAAGCATCCTCGGTCTGATCCCGCCGCTGTCCGGGGAGGTGGAGCAGGGCGATTATCTGGAGATCGGCTATTTTGAGCAGGAGATGAGCCAGGATGTGAACACGACCTGTATCGAGGAGATCTGGAAAGAATTTCCGGGATTTACGCAGTATGAGGTGCGGTCAGCGCTTGCCAAATGCGGTCTGACGACCAAACATATCGAGAGCAAGGTCAAGGTGCTCAGCGGCGGCGAGCAGGCAAAGGTCAGGCTGTGTAAGCTGATCAACAAGCCGAGCAATCTGCTGGTGCTGGATGAGCCGACCAACCATCTGGATGTGGACGCCAAGGAGGAGCTGAAGCGGGCGCTTTTGGAATACAAGGGAAGTATTCTGATGGTATGCCATGAGCCTGAGTTTTATGAGGGACTTGCTACAGACGTCTGGGACTGCACGAAGTGGACAACGAGAATGGTATAGAAAGAACAGGAAATGGAGGATATGGGGTATGGCAATTTATTGTGATCAGGTAGGTTATCTGGCGTCGGCACGCAAGAGGGCGGCAATGACGTCGGGAAAGGAATTTTGTGTGATCCGCGTGGACGCGGAAAAGGAGGAGACGGTTTACCGGGGAAAAGGCATGGACAGAGGGCTGGATCCGGCGTCGGGGGACCGGGTGACGACCGCGGACTTTTCAGAGGTTACACAGCCGGGCAGATATTGTCTGGAAAATGAGCTGGGTGAGAGATCCCACACGTTTGTGATCGGGAAGCACGTTTACGGAGAGCTGAGAAAAGACCTGATAAAGGCATTGTATTTTCAGCGCTGTGGCTGTGCGCTCGACAGGAAGTGTGCCGGCGTGTATGAGCACCCCTGCTGTCATATGGGGGAGGCAGTGCTGTGGGAAGATCACAGCGTTGTCCGCGAGGTCAAAGGCGGCTGGCATGATGCGGGCGATTACGGAAGATACATTTCCCCTGCGGCGGTGGCTGTCGGGCATCTGCTTTACGCGTATCAGATGTTCCCGGAGGCATTTCAGGAGGAGATCCGGATACCGGAGTCCGGAAACGGCGTGCCGGATATTCTGAATGAATGTCGCTATGAGCTGGAGTGGATGCTCAAGATGCAGGATGAAAATGGAGGGGCGTATCACAAGCTGACCTCGCAGCGTCATGCGGACTTTATCATGCCGCAGGAGGATCTGGCGCAGTTTTACCTGTTCCCGGTATCGTCCATGGCTACGGCAGACTATGCGGCGGCTATGGCGCTTGCGTCGAGGGTGTACCGGTCTGTGGACGAGGCTTTTGCGGACCGTATGCTGGAGGCGGCGCTGCGCGCAGGGGAGTGGCTGGAAAAGCACCCGGAGTATGTCGGCTTTCACAACCCGGAGGGCTGCAACACGGGTGAATACGATGACGACTGCGACCGGGATGAAAGACTGTGGGCGACGGCAGAGCTGCTTGTGACCACTGGCGAGAAGAAGTATCAGACGCAGATCGCAGAGCTTTTGAAGGAGGATCTTTCCTTTATCGACTTTGGCTGGACGGATGTGTCCGGGTTTGCGGCGCTGGCACTTTTGACGGATGAAAAAGGAAGTGCGGATGGCGAAACCATTGCCTTTTTGCAAAATAAGGTATACCATGAGGCTGACAGACTTGTGGAGATCGGAGAAAAATCCGGGTATGATGTGGCGATGGAGCCGGAGGATTATGTCTGGGGCAGCAACATGGTGGTGCTGAACCGGGGAATGTTGCTGGTGCTGGCGGCATATCTTGGCAGAGCGGACGATTCACAGATCCCGGAAACACAGCGGAGCCGGTATGAACAGACGGCACTTGCGCAGCTCCATTATCTGCTTGGAAACAATGCGGTAGATTACAGCTACGTGACTGGGTTTGGAGAGCACGCGTACAGTCACCCGCACAACCGGCCGACAGAGTGCGATGGGATAGAGCAGCCGATGCCGGGCTGGGTGAGCGGCGGCCCATTTAAGACGCCCTGCGACGAGGTCGGCAGGGAGCAGATCGCACCGGGGACGCCTCCGATGAAGTGCTATCTCGATCATGCGGCGTGTTTTTCGTTAAATGAGATCACGATCTATTGGAACTCTCCCGCAGTGTTTGTCACGGCATATTTTGCATAAAAAATCTGCCCGCAGGCAGAAAGCAGGATCGTCTGTGTGCGGGGAGAAACCGGTGCGGCTGTCCGTCTGGAGCATCAGGACGGCTGCTCTGTATAGATACAGAAGAAGTCAGGAAAATGGGTGCTTCGGAATGGAGAAGTAGAGAAATGAAGAAACTGGGACGGAATGACCTGTGTTGGTGTGGAAGCGGCAGAAAGTACAAGTCCTGCCATATGGAGATGGATGAAAAGATAGAGCACTATGCGCTGCAGGGACATATCGTGCCGACGCATGATATGCTCAAGACGCCGGAACAGATCGAAGGGATCCGGAGAAGCAGCAAGCTCAACATTGCGGTCTTAGATGAGATCGCGAAGCAGATCCATGTGGGGATGAGTACCGCAGAGATCGATAAGATCGTTTACGATATGACGACGGATATGGGAGGAATCCCCGCACCGCTCAATTATGAAGGATTTCCGAAAAGCGTGTGCACCTCGATCAACGAGGTGGTGTGTCATGGAATCCCGTCGGAAAAGCGGTTTTTGAAGGATGGAGACATTGTGAATGTGGATGTTTCCACGATCTTTGAAGGATATTTTTCGGATTCGTCCAGAATGTTTATGATGGGGAATGTAGCGCCGGAAACGCAGAAGCTGGTACAGGTGGCGCGCGAGTGTATCGATGTCGGACTGGAGCAGGTCAAGCCCTGGAACTTCCTCGGTGATATGGCGCAGGCGATCAACGATCACGCCAAAGCGAACGGCTATTCCATCGTGCGGGAGATCGGCGGACATGGCGTCGGACTGGAGTTCCACGAAGAGCCGTTTGTCAGCTATGTGACCAGAAAGGGTACGGAAATGCTGTTAGTTCCCGGTATGGTGTTCACGATCGAGCCGATGGTAAATATGGGTAAGGCGGATATCTATATTGACGACGAGGACGGCTGGACGGTCTACACGGAGGACGGAAAGCCGTCGGCACAGTGGGAAGTGACGCTGCTAGTGACGGACACGGGTTATGAGATCCTCACCTACTAAAAACAGTCAGAACATACAAAAAGTTATCAAACGGAATATCGTTTTTGACAGAGAGAAAGTCAGTATCCATCTGTAAAACAGGTGATGCTGACTTTTTTTACTGTCATTTTTTGTGCAACTTTCCGATATTGCCAGACGACAGGATCTTTGCTATCTTATGGTTACAATCTTTGGATTCAAACAAAAGTATACTTTATTTCGTACATTCTATGTACGGGTTCCCGGCGGATCGCCAGCTATTCCAAATATTGAGGAGAGAGTTAAAAATATTTTGAGAAAGAAGGTCTTATATGAAAGAATTTATGACAAAACTGTCAGATTATCTGAACGAACTCAGAAATGATCCCGAGAGGAAGGAGGACAGGCTGGTGGCGGCGCTGATCGGCATTGTCGCGGTCGTGGTCATCGTACTGCTTTTGCTGCTCCTGTGGCATTATATGGGGAAAAAGGAGGAAAGCCGGATGGAAACGGCGATCCACGAAGAAAAGATGGAAACGTATATGGCAGAACCGGAGTTTGTGGAGACGGACGAGCTGCGGGAGGAATACCTCACCGATATAACCTATCTGAACGATAAGGTGGAGGAGCTTTTGCAGACGCTGACACAGATCCAGCAGGATATAGACGAGTCCTCCGAGCTCTATCAGGAAGGCGATGAAAAGCTGCAAAAGCAGATCGATGTGGTGAACCAGGAAATCACGAATCTTGTGCAGAAGCTCAGGCAGACGCAGGTAAAGATCCAGGATCTGACGGATATCGTGCAGGTTATCCAGAAGGACACGATACCGATGGTGCTCAGACAGATCACGGAGATTCAGGGAGAGATCCAGAAGCTGCATGCGGACCTGAAAACGGTCTATGAGAAGATCGGCAAACTGGAGACAGAGGACGCAAAGCTGCGCGAGGAGATCAAGCGCCTGGAACAGAATATGAAGCAGGCGGTCAACGGAGAGATCACAGAGATCGAACAGCATATGGAGAACATCATCGTCCAGATCAAAAAGACGCAGGAGGACATCAACAACCTGTATCAGATCTCCGAGACGACCAACAACCGTATTGAGAAGCTGGAGGGTAGTATGCTGGGGTATCAGTATGACCGGGACAACAATGTGTTGTATCTGTCGCCGGCAAAGGAGTAAAGAGCAGTAAAAACAGAAACACAAATAAATTTAGAACACAGAAAAGGAGAAAAAGATGAAGGGAAAAAAGAAAAAGTTCCTGGCGCTTGGACTTGCGCTTGCAGCACTGTTTACCGCGTCGCTGCCGGTGTGTGCCGATACAGCGGAGGGATTTCAGAGTAAAGGAGCGATCTGTTTTGATCAGGGAAACGGAGAGCGGGTAGTGCTGGATGCAGGAGATCTGGACGTCCTTTTTCAGTATGCCGCTGAGGGCAAAAATGCAGTCGTGCAGGCGCTTGGCGGCGTAGGGACCAGATTGTGCAGAACAGAAACGGGATTTGCGTTCGTGCGGGATGACCGGTCGGATGAGCCTGCTGCAGAACTGCATTCGTTTCAGGAACTGGCGGTGGTGAGCTTTCCGGAACTGATGCAGGCGGTAGCGGATTCCCAGAAGATACCCGCGTACTGCGAGGAGAGCTGTACGCTTGCCACGCCGGACAATATCACGCTGGGCAGAGCCGGGTGGTCGGACGGGAGTCTGACGCTTGGCAACAACCACGATCTGATACAGAGCTATCTCCGGGGATGGCGAGAGGCGAAGGAGGGCAAGGCGCAGAAAAAGGAACTGCCGCCTGCCGTAGAACCGGAGGGACAGACCTACGGAGAATTGCTTCTGGAGCTGCCCGGCGAGGCAGGAATATGTCTGAACAGCCGGGGAAGTATCCGGTATCAGGACCGGACGGGAACCTGTTATCTGTCCGCGGGAGATCTGCGCCAGACAGAGCAGTATCTGGAGAGCCAGAAGGAGGAGCTGGCAAGGCGGCTGCGTCAGACAGGAACGGCCCTGCTACACACGGACAACGGGGCGGTCTGTACCGGAGTGCCGGAGAGAGAGGGAACGGAACTGAGCGGCACGCAGCTTTCCTGGCAGCTTCTGGGAAACGCCATCCGCGCCTCGCAGCAGATACCCGCAGGGATCGCGGTTGCGGGAGCAGGCAGGGCAATGCAGATCGAAGGGACAGGAGAGAGAACTGACACGTATGGGATCGTCGGCGCAGACCATATCTCGCTTGGCAAGGGAGTCTGGATGGACGGCGTCTTTGTGGTCGGCAACGGCAGAGACAATGAGAGGGCGTACCAGAGAGGGATACGGGATGAGGAAGAAGGAAAGATTCCTGACAACTTCCTGCCGGTGTACCGGTGCACGGATGCCGGGCTGGAACTGAAGCATACCCATCAGGGAAAGGCGGAGAAGAAAGAAGGGATCTCCGGATGCTATCAGAATTCCGTCACGAAGAAAACGGAGGCGTGTGGCAGTGTGCTGACATGGGCAGAGCCGTCTTTCCGGGAAAATGAAGAGGAAGAAGGCGGCGGAAGCTGGCACGGAGGTTTCTACTACTGCGTGTTCCACGGCGGGACGCTGCCGAGTTCCGGAACCTGCAAAGAACCGGTGGAAAAGAAGGACTGGAGCCATAAGCTGATATGTGGCATTGATGACAAAGAGGACAGCTATGCGAAGCTGCTTCTGTCTGGGGAGGATCGGGATCCGGCCGATGGCAGGATTACCCTGACCGCCCATCTGGAAAGTGGCAGTCTGTATGAGCAGCTGGCCTGGGACGAGGGCGCGCAGTTTGTGTGGTATGACAGCGCGGAGCAGGCGATCGGAGAAGGGGCGGAGCTGCAGGTGGACGCGGCTGGAACCTATATATGCAGCGTCTGTGTCCAGAATGAGGATATTCCGGTGAAAAGAGCGCAGGTGACCGTGGAGGTTGCAGATCTTGTCTTACAAGAGCCGTGATACCGGGCAGCAATGTGTGCAATTTGACAAGAACATACCTTTGTGATATGCTGACAACACACACGCAAAAGCGATGAGGAAGAGAGTAGACAGGCAGATGTTTTCCAGAGAACGCACCGGTGGCTGAGAGGGGCGAAGCGGACACCTGTTGAAGATGGCTTCTGAGCAGTATGCGCGAACCGGAGGCAGATAAGGAGCGATCCCGGTAAGCGGATGACAGGTTCCGCCTGTTACAGCGGAGGAGTATCTGAGGTACTTACTGAGGCTGTTTTCGTGAGGAGACAGTGAAAAGAAGTGGTAACACGGTTTTTTATCCGTCTTCTTTGTCTGTTATGTGGGCATAATAGATAGAGAGGGCGGTTTTTTGTTTGATCAGGAGAAGAATAGAGAAGGAGAGGATGAAAATGAACAAAGGAAAATATTACATGACAACTGCCATTGCGTACACATCCGGCAAGCCGCACATCGGAAACAGCTATGAGATCGTGCTGGCAGACAGCATTGCGAGGTTTAAGAGAAAAGACGGATACGATGTCTTTTTCCAGACAGGAACCGACGAGCACGGACAGAAGATCGAGATCAAGGCGCAGGAGAACGGCGTGACGCCCAAGCAGTACGTGGACGGCGTTGCTGCGGAGATCCGTCGGATCTGCGACGCGCTGAATACCTCCTATGACAAGTTCATCCGTACAACGGATGACTATCACGAGAAGCAGGTACAGAAGATCTTCCGAAAGCTGTATGAGCAGGGCGACATCTACAAAGGCGCTTACGAGGGAATGTACTGTACGCCGTGTGAGTCCTTCTGGACAGAGTCCCAGCTTGTAGACGGCAAGTGCCCGGACTGCGGGCGCGAGGTAAAGCCTGCAAAGGAAGAGGCCTATTTCTTCAAGATGAGCAAATATGCCGACAAGCTGATCGAGCATATCAATACGCACCCGGAGTTTATCCAGCCGGTGTCCCGCAAGAATGAGATGATGAACAACTTCCTTCTGCCGGGACTGCAGGATCTGTGCGTATCCAGAACTTCCTTTAAATGGGGAATTCCGGTTGACTTCGACGACAAGCATGTGATCTATGTATGGCTGGACGCACTGACAAACTATATTACCGGGATCGGATATGATGCGGACGGAAACAGCACCGAGCAGTACAAGAAGCTGTGGCCGGCGGATCTGCATCTGATCGGAAAGGACATTATCCGTTTCCACACGATCTACTGGCCGATCTTCCTGATGGCGTTGGGAGAGCCGCTGCCGAAGCAGGTGTTTGGTCATCCATGGCTTTTGCAGGGAGACGGCAAGATGAGTAAGTCCAAGGGAAATGTGATCTATGCGGATGATCTGATCGATTTCTTTGGCGTGGACGCGGTGCGGTATTTCGTGCTGCACGAGATGCCGTTTGAAAACGACGGCGTGATCACATGGGATCTGATGGTGGAGCGCCTGAATTCCGATCTGGCAAATACGCTCGGCAATCTGGTGAACCGTACCATTTCCATGAGCAACAAATATTTTGGAGGCGAGGTGGAAAACAAGGGAGTCGGCGTCGATGCCGGAGCGGAGGATGTCGATGCAGACCTTGCGAGAGTTCTCACGGACACCTATACAAGGGTGTCCTCCAAGATGGATGAGCTTCGTGTTGCAGATGCGATCACAGAGATCTTTGTATTGTTCAAGCGCTGCAATAAGTATATTGACGAGACGATGCCCTGGGCGCTCGCCAAGGACGAGACAAAACAGGATCGTCTGGCGACGGTACTTTACAATCTGTTAAATGGAATCCTGGTAGGAGCGACCCTTCTCCAGCCCTATATGCCTGAGACGGCTGACAAGATCGCTGAGCAGATCAAGGCGCCTCTCGTAGATTTCGCGGTGCTGGAGGAGTGCGCGAAGAATGGGGATACCGCGAAGGCAGCAGCCCTTTATCCGTCGGGAAATCAGGTGACGCAGACGCCGGAGATCCTCTTTGCCCGTCAGGATCTGGCAGAGGTGATGGAGAAGGTGGAAGCGCTTCACGCACAGCGCAGAGCAGAGGCAGGAGAGCCGGAGGCTGCGGAAGAGGTACCGGAGGATGTGATCGATATCGAGAAGAAGGAAACGATCTCCTATGATATTTTTGACCAGTGTCAGTTCCAGGTAGGCGAGATCCTGGAGTGTAAGGAAGTTCCCAAGTCAAAGAAGCTGCTGTGCTCCAAGGTGCGCGTGGGTTCGGAAGTGAAACAGATCCTTTCCGGCATCAAGCAGCACTACAGCGCAGAGGAAATGGTCGGCAAGAAGGTGATGGTTCTTGTGAACCTTCAGCCGAGAGAGATCGCCGGCATGACGTCGGAGGGAATGCTGCTGTGTGCAGAGGATGCAGAGGGTAAGCTGGCACTGATGACGCCGGAGCGCCCGATGCCGGCAGGAGCCGAGATCTGCTAGGAGAAACCGGAGTAAAACGGACACAATGCGGGAAAGACCACAGCCGGCGGTGATCGCCGGCGGAAAGGCAAGGTGCGCAGTATGGTGACAAAGGAAGAATTTTACTACGATTCCAGAGACGGAGAACACAAGATCCATGCGGTCAGATGGCTGCCAGAGACGCCAAAGCCGGTCTGCATCGTGCAGATCATTCACGGGATGGCAGAGTACATTGAGCGCTATGACGAGCTGGCGCGTTTCCTTGCTGAAAAGGGAATCCTGGTGGTGGGCGACGACCATCTGGGGCACGGCAAGACCGTGCGGCCGGGCGAGGCTTACGGATATTTCTGCAAGGACGATGCGGCAACCGTGCTGGTGCGGGATGAACACCGCCTGAAAAAGATCACGCAGGAACAGTATCCGGGCGTGCCGTATGTTATTCTGGGACACAGCATGGGATCCTTTATCGCAAGAAATTACCTGCTGCGCTACGGAACCGGTATCCAGGGGGCGATCATCTGTGGAACCGGTATGCAGTCCAAGGCGACGCTTGCAGGGGGCAGGGTCGTTGCGGCGATCCAGCGTGTCTTCTGCGGAGACCGGCACGTGAGCAAATTGCTGGATAAAATGGCGTTTGGCGCATATAATAAGCGGGTAGGAACGCCGCAGACGGCGTACGACTGGCTGTCGCGCAACCCGGATAACGTAAAGAAATATATGGACGATCCGCTGTGCGGTTTCGTGTTTACTGTGAATGGCTTCCGCACGCTGTTCAAGCTGATCGGGAATCTTCACGACAAGGAGGCGCTTTCCGGGATGCCAAAGAGCCTTCCAGTGTTTTTCATAGCGGGAGAGGCGGATCCGGTCGGAAATTACGGAGAGAGCGTGAAGAAGGTGTACCAGTCTTTCCAGGATATGGGAATGGAGAAGGTGCAGCTCAAGCTGTATCCGGAGGAGCGGCACGAGATCTTCAACGAAGAAGCGCGGCAGGACATCTATATGGATGTGTACCGCTGGCTTTTGCAGCGAATAGCCTGAGTGGGCGGTTCCGGTATCAGGAAGCGTCCGGGAATGGAAGGAATTATGATTTTAGGTAAGCTGAGAAGAAAACTGATACTGGCAGGAACGGTGGCGGTGCTGGCACTTGCGTGCGGCTTCGCTCCGGCGGCAGGAACGCCGCAGGATACGGAGGAAGCGCAGCAAAGCGACATTTCGGGCGACAGCGCGGATCCGCAGAACGACGACGCAGAGGCTGTGATCAAGTGGCTGATCGATAAGGCGTCGGGAGGAGATGTGGATCTCGGGGACGAGGAAAGCATCAACCGCGCGATCGACGAGGCGGAGGAAGAGTTTGACACCACCTTTGACGAGAAGGAACGCGGGCGCATCGTGAAGGCGCTTCAGAAGATGGACGGGCTGGGGATCAGCACGGACGAGATGCTGAAGCAGGCAAAGAAGCTGTATCAGAAGTACGGTGAAGAGGTGGTGCAGGAGGCGAACGAAGCGATCAACGACGCGGTAGAAAGCGCGGTCAAAAGCGCCACAGACAACTTTTTCCAGAATATGAAAAAAGCGGTATCGAATTTCTTTCAGGACTTGTTTTCAAAGGGATGATTTTCATTCCGATATATGAATGTTTTTTCCTCCACGGATTATACTAATGTAGCAGTGGCATTTGTATGTAGCTATATTAGGATCTGTGGAGGAATTTTTATATGAAGATCGCATTTTTCAGTACCAAACCATATGACAGGATATGGTTTGAACCGATGGCAAAGAGCTACGGGTTTGATATCCGTTTTTATGACGTCCCGTTTGAGGAGGAAACGGTCTTTCTGGCAAAGGGATACGACGCCGTCTGTATTTTCGTAAACGATTACGTCAATGCGGCGATGGTAGAGCAGCTTTACGAGATGAAGGTGAAGGGCATCCTTTTGCGGAGCGCCGGCTTCAATCATGTCGATGTGAAAGCGGCGGAGGATAAGATCCATGTGCTTCGCGTGCCGAGCTATTCACCCGAGGCGGTCGCCGAGCTTTCCATGGCGCTGCTTCTGACGGTCAACCGCTACACCCACAAGGCGTACACAAGAACCAGAGACTTCAACATGAGCCTGAACGGTCTGATGGGCGTGGATTTTTACCAAAAGACGGCGGGGATCGTCGGAACCGGAAAGATCGGGCAGGCGATGATCCGTATCTGTAACGGCTTTGGCATGAACGTGCTTGCCTATGATCCGTATCCGAACGATCAGCTTGAAGTGGAGTATGTTTCCCTGGATGAGCTGATCTCGCAGGCAGATATTATCTCGCTGCACTGTCCGCTCACTTCCGAGACAAAGCATATGATCGACCGGAACGCCATACAGCGCATGAAAAAGGGCGTATATCTGGTCAACACCTCCCGGGGCGGACTGATCGATACGGATGCGCTCATCGAGGGACTTGTGGAGGGGCGCTTTGGAGGCGTCGGGCTGGATGTCTACGAGGAAGAGGAAGGAATTTTTTACGAGGACAAATCCAACGAGATCATCCGCGACGAAAATCTGGCAAGGCTGATGACGTTTCCCAACGTGCTGATCACCTCGCATATGGGCTTTTTCACAAAAGAAGCAATGCAGGCGATCGCCAAAGTGACGCTCGAAAATGCGTATGCGCTGGAAAACGGACTGCCACTGGTCAATCGGGTCGGCGCGGAGGCGTCATCGTGAGAAGTGATTGTAAAAACGGCTGAAATACGTTAAAATGTAGGTATCTAAGGAGCCATAGAGCAGATGGGAACGTTTTTTGAGGTGAGAAGTGCATATCGGGATGAATGGGACGACGCGATGGCGCTTGCCTGGAAGACGTTCCTGCGTTTCGAGGCGGATGTCTACACGCCGGAGGGAGTCAGGAGCTTTGAGGATTTTATCACAGACACGACGCTTCACCGCATGTTCGTCATGGGAATGTATCAGATGTTTGTGGCTCTGGAGGAAAAGAAGATCATAGGAATGATCACGCTGCGGAATAAGACGCATATCTCTCTTTTGTTTGTCGATGAAAAATATCACAGGAGGGGAGTCGGGCGCGCGCTGATGGAATATCTGGAGAATTATCTTCTGACAGAGGTAGGCGCAGACCGTGTGACTGTGAATTCATCGCCGTACGGGGAGGGCTTTTATCACAGACTTGGATTCCGGGATCTGCGGCCGCAGGAGCAGAAGAACGGGATCATCTACACGCCGATGGAATTTATTCTGTAGCGCCATTGGAAATGAGGGGGATTTCATGGAATACATTAAGAGCAAGGATATTTACCTTCTGACAAGGGACGTGCTGAAGCTGATCTACAAGTGGCCGATGGATCACGGCTCGAGAGTTGCGTATATTGTATACAAGATGCTTCAGGATCAGGGAAAATATGAGGAGTTTGAGCTTGCGGATATCGTGATGGTCGCGACGATGCACGATATCGGCGCCTACAAGACGGAGCGGGGCAGGATGAATGACGTCCTGCGCTTTGAAAACAGAGATACCAAGGCGCATACGATCTATGGGTATCTTTTCTTCCGCTATCTGTCGCCCGTGCCGGATCTCGCCAAGGTCATCATGTATCATCACATGGATTATGACCAGCTTGAGAAAGTGGATTACCCCTATAAAGAGATCGCCGCCTACATAAATATCGCTGAGAAGATGGACATTTACTCAAGTGCCATGGGGGACAAGTTCGATATGCGTATGTTCCAGAAGATGGCGGGGACAAAGCTGTCGGCAGCAGGACTTGAGAAATTCTACCAGTGTCAGGCAAAGTATGACATCTTCGGGAAGATCCGGAGCGGGGAGTACAAAGAAGAACTGTCTCAGATCGTTGATTATATGATCTATTCGAACGAGGATAAAAAGAAGTTTCTCGAAATGCTGATGTACTGTATGGGTTTCACCAGCGAGGCCATGGTGGTGGATACGATCACGACGGTCTGCATCTGCGAGGAGCTTGCAGACAAGATGATGCTGTCGCCGCTGGATAAGGAGATCTTATATTACGGCGCGCTCATCCACGATATCGGAATGCTGGCGATCCCGCGGAAGATCATCGAGGCGCCCAGAAAGCTGGAGCCGGACGAGATGGAGCAGGTGCGCACGCATGTGGAGATTGCCGGCAAAGAGCTGTCGGAGCGCATGAAGAATGAAGTGGTGTCTATCGCGCTGGCGCACCATGAAAGGGGAGATGGAAGCGGATACCCCCTGAAACTGCGGGACTTCCAGATGAATCACCAGCAGCGGATCCTTCAGGTCGCAGATATGGTGAGCGCGATGGCCAACAAGCGAAGCTACCGTCCGCCGCTCAGTAAGGAGCAGATCATGGATGTCCTGAATGACGAGGTGGACAAGAACCGTCTGAATAAGCAGGTGGTGAACTGCCTGCTGGCGTTCTATGACTCGATCATGGACCGTGTGAAGAAGGAGTCTGCCGAGATCCTGAAAATGTACCAGACGCTGAATCTCAAGTACGAACAAGTCAGTCAAAAATACAAATTATAGAAGGGTTTTTTGGAAAAAACAGACAAATTATATAGTTTTGATAAAAAAGAATCTTAAAATTTGACGAAACATATAGATTTTTAGCGCAATCTTTACTATAATTAGGCATAAGAATTGGAGTGAGTATATAAATGAGCAAGATTTTTGATATGGATAGTCCCGTTATGCGGGTGCTGAACCGCGTGGGGGATCTTCTGATATTGAATCTTTTAATGATCGTGTGCTGCCTTCCGGTCATTACGATGGGGGCGTCATTTACGGCGATGCACTATGTGCTTCTCAAGATTGTGCGTGGAGAGGAAGGCTATCTTTTTAAAGGCTTTTTTAAGTCCTTTGCGCGGAATTTTAAGCAGGCGACGATCCTGTGGCTTCTGGTGCTCCTAGTGGTTGCCGTATATGTGGGAGATATCCTGATCTTCAGTTATTCCGGGATGCAGTTTCCCAAGGTGCTGATCGTGGCTGTCATAGCGATCGCCGTGCTGGCGGTTATGGTCGTAGCGTATATTTTCCCGCTGCTTGCCAGATTTGACAATACCGTGTGGAACACAATCAAAAATGCAGCATTGATGGCATTTTTGAATCTGCCGAAAACGATCCTTATGGTAGTGGTTTATGCGCTTCCACTGGTGATCGCGTATTTTTCGACGTACTCCATCATATTTGTTATTATGTTCGGCTATTCTGTGCCGGCATATATCGCTGCGTGGCTTTACAGCGGAATTTTCAAGAAATTTGAACCCGAGGTGGAAACCACATCGGATCTGGAATTTACTGTAACAATGGACGGGGGGAAAGAGGAAGAGGATGGAAAATCAGAATAAGTCAGTCGCATTCCAGTGGGTGATCCCATCAGCCATACTTATGGTTGTAGTGCTGATATTGTTGTTCAACTTTTCCAATAAGAGCAGCAGGAACGCTTCGGAATTGATCTACAAGGAGTTCGTCAGCAAGACGGAAGACTATGGAACCGACTTTTACGGAAAACTGACGGTAGTAAAGAGCATTGCTGCCCCGCTGGCAGACCTGCTGGAGATCGAAGGAACGGATGATGCGGATTATGTACAGCAGATACTGGAGGTCGCAGCGAACTGTTCACAGGCATACAAGGCTTTCTACTGCGATCAGAATGGCGACGGCTACGATCAGACAGGCACGGACATATCCATTGGGGATACGACTTACTTTCAGACGGTCATTGCACCGGATACCGTGTACGCGTATGCAAAGGCGGATGAGGGACTTGATCAGGATTCTATCGTTGTCAAGACGGTGGTAAAAGAGCATGGATACCTTCTGCTTTATTATCCATTGCAGGAGTTTGATGGACTTCTGGCCGCTTCGGATACGGATCCTTCCGGTTATCTGATGCTTCTGGATGAAGAGGGAAATGTGCTTGCGATCTCGGGCTCCAAGAACGTTTTTGACACGGGAATGAATGTGATCGACAGTCTTTCTGAGGACAATCTGGAGGCTTCACGGACGATTCGCAACCGGATCAAGAACGGGACCAGGGGAACCACCGAGGTGAATCTGGGTGGAAAGGCAAGCCTTCTGACCTATGTTCCCTTTGGCACAAATCACTGGGAGATGGTCATGGGAGTGAGCAAGTCCTATGCGGACAGACAGATCGCACTCCAGTGGCAGAGCACAAAACAGATGCTGATCCAGCTTATCGCCGTGATCTTTATCTTTATCTGTATTGTTATGGTGGTCAATATCGTTGCGAAGATCAGCAGCAATGAGAAAAAGAAACAGCTGGAGGATAAGGCGGATACAGATCTTCTGACCGGGCTTAACAATAAGCTGGCAACGGAGCGCAAGATCAAGGATTACATGGCGCAGAATCCGAAAACGCAGTCGATGATGTTCCTTCTGGATATTGATAACTTCAAGAAGATCAATGACACGATGGGGCATGCGTTCGGAGACGAGGTGCTCCGCTCGCTTGGACAGCAGATCGGTGCGAACTTCCGTGCGACCGATATTATCGGGCGTATCGGCGGCGATGAGTTTATGATCTTCCTCAAGGGGATTGAGGATGAGACAGTGATCCGCAAGGAAGCAAAGAAGATCGAGAACTTCTTCAAGGGCTTCCAGGCGGGCGAGTATGTAAAGTATGCTGCGACGGCAAGTATCGGAGCGGCGATCTTCCCGCATGACGGCGCGGATTTTGAGACACTTTACAAGGCGGCCGATCAGGGACTTTACAAGGCGAAAAAGCGCGGTAAGAACCAGCTCGCGTTCTATAAGGACGAGTGGGCAGGGATCGAGCCGGAAAAGAAAGAAAAATAAAAAACAGGTTATGATACCCCGGTCAGTGGAGCGATCCATTGCCCGGGGTTTTTGTGTGACAGAGGATTTCTAAGCGGTTTAGAAAAAGCGGTTTAGAAAAAGGCAGTTTTTTCTTGACATATACCCTATGGGGGTATATTATACGGGTGAAGCAAGTGAGGGAGAATGGAAACGGGGGAATAAACGGATGAAAACAGAAGAAGACTATAAGACAGAAGAACAGAATGTCTGCGCCTGTTGCCGGCATAAGCATACGCCGAGGCCGGAGCAGGAGCAGAAGAAGCTGCAGAACAGGGTAAACCGGATCATTGGCCAGATGAACGGCATCAAAGCGATGATCGATGACAACCGATACTGCGGGGATATTCTGATCCAGATCGGTGCAGTGGAAAGCGCGCTGAAAAGCCTTGGCTATGTGATCCTTCAGGATCACCTGGAAACCTGTGTGACTGAGGAGGTCCGCAAGGGCAATCAGCAGATCATGGCAGAAGCTGTGGAACTGATTCGGAAGATGTAGGACGACGGAAAGGATCGTGAGGAGTATGAAAAGTCAGAAATTCGATGTGACGGGGATGACCTGCGCGGCGTGCAGCGCGCACGTGGAGAAAGCTGTCCTGGCTGTGAAGGGAGTGGAGTCCGTCAGCGTGAACCTGCTGATGAACAGCATGGTGGCAACCTACGACGCCCCTGCCACGGAGAGCGGGATCTGTGAAGCGGTCGCGGCTGCAGGATACGGGGCGACAGTGCAGGGAGAAGAGAAGGCAAGCTATGACAAGGACGCCTTTGTCGACCATGAGACGCCGAAGCTGAGGCGCAGGCTGATCGCCTCGGTGTGCCTGCTCATACCGCTTATGTATGTCACGATGGGAGGTCTGATGTGGGGATGGTATCTGCCGGAAGGCTTTGCACAGAATCCCTGGGCGATCGCACTGTACCAGCTTTTGCTGACCGGCGTGGTGATGGTCATCAACCAGAAATTTTTTATCAGCGGATTTCAGGGACTTCTCCACAAGGCGCCAAACATGGATACGCTGGTGGCGCTCGGCAGCAGCGCGGCGTTTGTGTACAGCACGGCGGTCATGTTCCGTATGGGAACGCATTTGCAGGAAGGGCATACAGATATGGCGATGCACAGCCTGCACGATATGTATTTTGAGTCGGCGGCGATGATCCTGACGCTGATCACGGTCGGAAAGATGCTGGAGGCGTACAGCAAGGGAAAGACGACCAACGCGATCAAGGGGCTTATGGATCTGGCACCCAAGACGGCGCACGTGCTGAGAAACGGGGAAGAGATCCAGATACCGGCGCAGGATGTGCAGACCGGAGACACTTTTCTGGTGCGCCCGGGAGAGAGTATCCCGGTGGATGGAGAGGTTGTCAGCGGAACCAGTGCCGTAGATGAGGCGGCGCTGACCGGAGAAAGCCTTCCGGTGGACAAGCAGCCGGGCGACCGTGTGAGCGCGGCGACATTGAACCAGAACGGCGTTCTGACATGCCGGGCGACGCGGGTAGGAAAAGATACGACGCTCCAGCAGATCATCGATATGGTAGAGAATGCGGTTGCGACCAAAGCGCCGGTAGCGCAGATTGCAGACAAGGTTTCCGGCGTTTTTGTGCCGGTCGTCATTGCATTGGCGCTGGTGACGGGCGTAGTCTGGATGCTTGCAGGAGCCGGATTTGGAAAGGCGCTTTCCCATGCGATCAGCGTTCTGGTCATAAGCTGCCCATGCTCGCTTGGACTTGCTACGCCGGTGGCGATCATGGTAGGCAATGGAATGGGAGCCAGGAACGGAATCCTTTTTAAGAACGCGACGTCTCTGGAGCAGACAGGAAAAATGCAGTATGTGGTGCTGGATAAGACCGGAACCGTCACAGAGGGAAAACCGTGCGTGACGGATGTAAAGGCGGCAGAAACAGAGACGGAGGAGCACCTGTTGGAGATAGCCTGCTCTCTGGAAAAGAATAGTGAACATCCGCTGGCGGGAGCGATCTGCCAGGAGGCGGAAAAGTGTGGGATCCGGGCGGCTGCGATCGACGGCTTTACTGCCAGACCGGGCTGGGGCGTAGAAGGAAAACTGGCGGGCAAGGACCTGCTCGGCGGCAACGGAGCGCTGATGGAGGAGCAGGGACTTCTGACTCCGCAGATGCAGGCTGCCGGAGAAGCGATGGCGGCGGAAGGAAAGACGCCTCTCTATTTTGCATATGACGGCAGGCTCATCGGAATGATCGCGGTAGCAGATGTGGTGAAAGCAGACAGTGAAAAGGCGATCCGCCAGCTTCAGGATATGGGAATCTGTACCGTGATGCTCACGGGCGACAATTACCGCACAGCGCGTGCGATCGGACGGCAGGCAGGACTGTCCTACGTGATCGCGGACGTGCTGCCGGGCGACAAGGAACAGGTTGTCAGACAGCTTATGGAGCATGGAAGGACGGCGATGGTCGGCGATGGGATCAACGACGCCCCTGCGTTGACGAGAGCTGATGTGGGCATCGCTATCGGAGCAGGAGCCGACGTGGCGCTGGATGCGGCGGACGTTGTGCTGATGAGATCAAGCCTGATGGATGTGGCCTCAGCGATCCGGCTTTCCAGACAGACGCTGAAAAATATCCATGAAAATCTGTTCTGGGCATTTTTCTACAACTGTATCGGGATCCCACTTGCGGCGGGCGTTCTGATACCGGCGTTCGGACTCAGCCTGAATCCGATGTTCGCGGCGGCGGCGATGAGCCTCTCCAGCTTCTGCGTTGTGACGAACGCGCTCAGACTGAACCTGTTCGACGTTCATTCGACCAGAAAAGATAAAAAGAGAACGGTCCCGGAGACGCCGGACTTTATCGAGGCGCTGGGGCAGAAAAAGGAAAAGGAGGAAAATAAAATGACGAAAGTATTGCATGTGGAAGGCATGATGTGCGCGCATTGCCAGGCGCACGTACAGAAAGCGCTCGAAGGTGTTGAAGGCGTAGCGAAGGCAGAGGTGGATCTCGAGAAAAAGACCGCCACGGTGACGCTTGAAAAAGAGGTGGCGGACGAAACGCTCGCAGCTGCCGTGACAGAGGCGGGATATCAGGTGGTAAACAAGTAAGAAACGTCTGCGTTATGCAAAATGTATAGGAAAATATTAAAATGTTGGTCAAGTTGTCAGAAACGGGAAAATTGCCGATTGTGAATAAGCAATTTCTACAATGGAAAAAGAAATCTTTGTGAAATAGTGGTATAGCAAAGAGCGGTCAACTCCGCTATACTGAAGTCAGATTCAGATAATACCTTTTCAGGTATGACCATTGAGAAAAAATAAAAATTATAGGAGGCAATTATGGCAAGTTTATCATTAAAGAATGTTTGCAAGGTATATCCGAACGGTTTTGAAGCTGTTAAGGATTTCAACCTTGAGATCGCAGATCAGGAATTCATCATTTTCGTAGGACCTTCAGGTTGTGGTAAGTCTACAACACTTCGTATGATCGCAGGTCTGGAAGATATCTCTTCCGGTGAGCTGAAGATCGGTGACAGAGTAGTAAACGACGTAGAGCCTAAGGACAGAGATATCGCGATGGTATTCCAGAACTACGCTCTGTATCCGCATATGTCCGTATATGACAACATGGCATTCGGACTGAAACTGAGAAAAGTTCCGAAGGATGAGATCGACAAGATGGTAAAGGAAGCAGCGAAGATCCTTGATCTGACAGCACTTCTTGACCGTAAGCCGAAGGCTCTTTCCGGTGGACAGAGACAGCGTGTTGCCATGGGTCGTGCAATCGTTCGTAATCCTA
>OIZL01000341.1_pt1 | contig 36607 bp, 41 predicted proteins | sample 1588541 | NCBI WGS metagenome assembly OIZL01 (sample SAMN03283285) | human gut metagenome | biome: human-associated habitat; material: feces | host: Homo sapiens | place: Peru | collected 2012 | reverse complement strand
GGCGATGACGCGAGAACTATGTCACGAACTGTACAAGCATTGGACGAATGATGCGTCTATCTATATGGATATGCACCTGTTTCAGCCATATGTTTATGACGAAGCTGCGGTAAATCGATATTTTGATATGAAGGGGCAGGATGCTTCACGCAGACTGTTTGCGATCATGCTTGGAGATAAGGTGATCGGGGAATTGCAATTGAAGCAGATCGACCATGATAAAAAAGAATGTTCCCTGAGTATCCATATGCAAAACGACGCAGTGAAGGGAAGGGGATACGGAACGCAGGCAGAACGTTTGGCGGTAAAAACCGCCTTTGACGAGTTGGGAATTGCTGCGGTAAACGCAGATACCATCAGGAAAAACACCCGGAGTCAGCATGTGCTGGAAAAAGTAGGATTTCGCTTTGCCGGAGAAGATGAAACATTCAAATATTACCGTATCGAGCGGTAAACTCCAATTTGCCGAACTGATAAAAGCGCACTTCTATACACCTTTCGGTGTACCGTGCGAGCATCCCTTGCCTCTCCCTTTGGGAGAGGTGGCCGAGCATAGCGAGGACGGAGAGGGTAAACAATGACTATACCAAAAGACAACGCCCAATTAGAAAATGCCCGGCGACTTCGCAGGGAGATGACACCCCATGAGCGTAAGCTCCGGTACCTTTTTCTCCGCAAATATCCAGTAAAAATTTATAAACAGCGGATTATCGGCAGATTCATCGTGGACTTTTACTGTGCTTCGGCCAGACCGGTCATTGAATTGGATGGCTCTCAGCATTATGAACCTCAGGGGCTTGCTTATGATGCGGAACGTTCTCAATTCCTGATGTCTCTTGGGTTGGAGATTCTGCGATTCTCCAACCGGGATATCGACAGGGATTTCCGTAATGTGTGTGCAAAATTGATCTTATCATCCGAAAAAGGCTGCAAGACCCTCTCAGTCACCTGCGGTGACAGCTCTCCCAAAGGGAGAGCCAAGGGGCTGTACCCCATTACATAGTATGTTGGCAAATGGAGCGTATCTGCATCGATACGCTCCATTGACTGTTTTATGAACACCCATCTAAAAGCCGCGCCGTTTTTTGCGCGTCGGGCGTATCGGCAGGGGATAGGGCGCGAATATCATTTATCAGTTCTGCGCGGAGCCTACAATCACATGATGCTCAGGTCCGTGCATATAAAAAAACGGCTGCGCCATTATTTTCTCGGCAATTTCAATCGGATTTTTTGACGTCTCACCAAGGCAAATGCCAACGATGGCTTCCATGCCCTTCATGTGGCAATCGTTACAGACATAATGCCCTTTTATGCAGCATGTCTTGCTAAGCTCCCGTCTATGGCATATAACGCATTCCATAAGCGAGTCTTTTTCAAAATACTCAAGCGGCGCTTTGCATATCAGGCATTCTTCCTTCATAAAACACCAAAATACATCTGCCTGCATAGTCCTGCACATCCGCTAAATAAACAGACCAATGCAATGATTTATATAATAACCATTCGTTTTCTTTATAAGCACACCATTCGCACATATTCATCGTTCACGCCTGCAAATTCAAGTTTATTGAACTGATAATACAGCAGAAAAGACGGATTGTAAAGTGAAATATCCTCCGGATGTGAAATAATGATCTGCGATCATTGTGAGATTTTCCGCTTGCGCGGAACGTGAAATGAAACAAATCCCTCACGCCCGCAGGCATTTCACATGGCGCAGACGTATTTCACTTGCGAAGCAAATTTCACAAATCCCGCAAGGGATTTATTTCGTTGAAAAAAATCGCTTTTGTCTGGCAGACAAAAGCGGTTTCTTTTCTGGTGCCGATGGCCGGACTCGAACCGGCATGAACAAGTCGGCGGATTTTAAGTCCGCTGTGTCTGCCAATTCCACCACATCGGCATATGGCAATTATACAGTCACGCGCCTAAAACGTCAAGGCGGCACGGAGGGCTGCTCCGCGCGAGGCTGTCGAAAAAGTGGCTAAACGCCACTTTTTCGAGTTTTTACGGGTTTTCATCTGTTCTGACGCGCATGCCGCAGCGGGTGAGCATTGCGCGCGCAAGCTTTACCTTTTTTGCATGAACCCTGAGAATGGCCTCTCTGCCCGCTAAATCGGGAAGCTCAACAGGCACGCGGCGGTCGAACCGTCCCGGACGTGTCAGCGCGGGGTCAAGCGATTCGGGGCGGTTTGTGGCGGCAAGTATAATAACGCCCGTTCGCGCTTATTTTTCAAGCCTGCTCAGGCGCAGCTCGAGCTCGGCTATCTTTTTTGAGAGTATTGTAAAATTCTGGTTGAGCAGGTTCTCGTTCGAGCTGACCGTATTATCATCGGCGAGCCTGTCTCGCCCCGCAAGCGGATTTTGCAGCATAACGTAGTAAAGCGCGCGCATGTCGGCCATCACGACACCCTCTTTCTGGCGGATATCTCGAGCTCGACCCCGCCGAAAAGCGAAAAAGCTCCGCCGTTTTCGTTTGAAAAGCGGAGCTTGAACGCCCTGCCCTCATTCCTCAGCGGTATCTCCTTGACAGCGGACTCGGAATACGGCAGCAATACCCTGTGCCGAGCCGTGTTGTCGCCGACGGTCACATCGATTATGAGCGCGGCGTCGTTCTCTGCGCTCCCGCGAAGATACAGCCCGTCAAGATGCTTTATAAACGTCTTTTCAAGAAGGTCGGTAAGCGGCGTGTTCCAGTGCGCCTCTATCGGCGCGCCGTCATAGCTGCCGCCTTCGCCGAAGCGGTACACACATCTTGTGTCGTTGACGAGATATATCCTCCCGTCCCACGCGCATATGTCGCGTATGCCAAAGCCGCGCCGTATCATATATGTGTAGCGGAGCATGTCGTACTCTATCATTGCGTCGCCTCCGTCCGCCTCCTTAACGGTGAAGTAGAGCGTCCGCCTCGTCGCCGCGCCGCGGCAGTCGGAAACGTCCGCGCCGTCGAGTGTTACGCATATCTTTCGTGCGTCGGGAGACAGATACGAAGTAACGCCGTTGAATATAAAAAGGCCCTCGTGCGTCATGTAAAAGGCCGCGTCGCCCACCCGCACGAGCGACGACGCAGCCATCCTTTCAACCTGCGCGTCTATGCGCTCGACCGTGAAGTTCGACGGCCTGTCGCCTATGAGCCTGAAAAGCCCGCGTTTAGTAAAAATCAAAAGCTGGTTGCTCATGGCCGCAAGCGCAGTTATAGTATCCGTGTGCGACGCGCCGATTTCCGTATGGCCGCCCTCAACGTTCACCGACGCCTCCACGGGGCCCCAGTTTTCAATCGTGCGGCCGCTGCCCGGGAGCTGCGACCAGTAGAGCCTGCTCGGATAATCGGGATCGCCCGCGGCGAACAGCCTTCCGCCGAACATCGCAAGATACATCGTCCGTTTATCGCTCTGCCCGTCTTCGCTGCCAAAGAGCGACGCAGTTTGTCCGTCGTACTTGACGATGCGATTGTTTTCGCAGCCTATCAGCAGGTAGTCCGTGCCGCTTATCTGTGTCTCCTCACATGTGAATTTCCCCGTCACATCGCCTTCATATTCATATATCTGCGTCCAGCCATCACTCTTTTTCGCGTATACGGAGTTTCCCGCCATTACGATGAACTCGTCGCCTCCCGAGTGCGAAAAAACGTGCATTCTGTGTATTTTGCCCGTCCCCGGCACGGGTATGTCGATGTGCTTGACATAGCCCTTGGCGACGCTGAGACGGCCGTCCGTCGTGTCCATGTTGCACGCATCGGGCGAATACGACGGTGAAAGCGAATTTTCATCGGCAGATTGGTCTATGCCCTTGAACGCGTCTATTGAGTATTTTATTGTGCTCGACATTTTATCACCACCTGTTTATAAATCCGTATGCGTCGGCGCTGCCCGATCTTTTAAGCATTTCGGCCTTCATTGCCTCGTAAAGCCGCATATGCGCCGCAAAGCCCTTCTGCGTCGAGATGTCGCCGCTCATGCGCTCGCGCGCGACGACGTATATAACTATAAGCGGATGAAAGCGCTCGGGCAGTTCGGGAACGTCCGACGGCGAGCTGAGGCGCTTTGGAACGTATGCGTACGTCACGGCTACGCTGCCTTCGGCCTTTACTTTGAAAACGCCGCTCGTCCCGCATTCGGCGAAAGGAACATCCCTGCCGTACGCAGTTATGCTCACTATCCCTATGCAGTCTCGCTCGAACGCGTTTGCGTCTATAGTGCCGTCGAGCGATATCAACGCCTTTTCCGTGCGGGCGGGCTTTATCGCGTGCGCAAGGTCCGTCAGCGCATCGTTTGCGAACATTGTAAGCTTATCGCGCCACATTTCGAGCGTCTGCGCGTCGTGCCCTCTGTCGAGCCGGTCGAGAGCGCCAACCGTTATGTCGTTAAGCGTCATGCCGTCTCCTCCCTTCAACCGAGCTTTTTGCCGTTCGCCGACGCGTACACACGCGCAGAGCGCCGAGACAGTATGCCTATCTGCTCGTTTTGGCGTATGAGCTTTGCAAGGCTTTCGGGCACCTCAACAGGCTCGCCGCGCTTTATGCGGAAAAAATGCCCGTTTATGCCGCCCTCCCACGGCGCGTCGTCGCTTCTGCCGCCGAGCACCACCGTCAGGCGCGGTTCCTTTGCCAGCCGCCTGCCCGTTTCGCCCGAAATATCGCTTACATCAAAATTATCGTTCATATTGTCCTCCTTTGTTCGCTCCGCCTTTGCGAAGCCTCGTTTCTTAGGTATGCATCGTTGCGTTTTTCGCTCCCCCGATGATATAATCTCAAAAGCTTAATCAACGGACGGTAATCGGTTCATGAATAAACCACGGTTAAAGGGCGTCGCTGCCGTAGTCCTTGCGTCGATGTGCTACGGCGTGACGCCCATACTTACAAACATCGCCTTAAAGGGCGGCCTGCCGCTCGATTTCGCCCGGCGCATATTCGGCGAAGGCGCTCCATCGTTCCTGACAGCGTCTTCGGAAACGGCAATACCGAACGAGAGCGTCGTCATGCTCGGAATGCTTTTGGGATGCCTCATTTCGCTCATAACCGCGCTCATAAGCAAAAAAGGGAAGCTGCTTTTGGACGTGAAGCCCAAAGCGCTCCTCTCGATGACGCTCCTCGGCGGCGGGACGTTTGCCGCAACGATGCTGCTGATTTCGTATGCCTACCGCTTCATGGAGCCCGGTTCCGTAATAGTGCTGCATTTTTCGTATCCCGTTATCGCCTGCGCAGCGGCGGCGCTGTTCTTCGGGGAGCGCTTCACTGTTTACAAGGCTGCCGCCGCCGTTTTCGCGGCCGCCGGCATATACCTCGTGTCGGGCTTCTGCGGCGCGGACTCGTTCGTCGGGCCGCTGCTCGCGCTACTCTCCGCATTCGCCTATGCCGCGTATTTTCTCCTTGGAAAGCACAGCGCCTACGCTGACGTAGATTCCTCCGTCTCAGGCGTGTACATAACGCTCGGCGCTGCCGCTGCCGCCTTTGTCGCCGCGCTCGTTTCGGGCAGGCTCGCGCTGCCGTCAAACGCATTCCTATGGCTCGTGCTCGCCATGAGCGGCCTCATCGGCTACCTCATCGGTCTGCGGCTTCTCCTTTACGGAATAAAGGTGCTCGGCTCGGGTACGGCCGCCATGCTGAACACGCTCGAGCCCGTTATGGCCACGCTCTCGAGCATAGCCGTTTTCGGCGAATCGATGGGGCTTATGAAGGGCTTAGGGTGCGCGCTCGTTCTTCTCGGTACGATAATCACCGCCTTTGGGTCGCTCAAGCAGCAGACGCAGTAGAGCCGTAAAAAAAGCGGCTGCGTAATAACCCCGGGCTTAACGCATTGCGTGTCACACCGGCTTTCGCCTTTCACATGCTCCGCGCGGCTCGCGCTTCCTTTGGAAGCCCGCGCCCGCAGGGCGCGGCGGCTGCGCCGCCTCGCTCGCCGCGCTTGACGGCCTACTTCTTCATTCCCTCGAGCAGCCCCTTGAGCTTCGCGGGCAGCGGAAGCCCCAGCTTTGCCGCGTTCTCAAGTATGCTTATCGATTCGTTGGCGATATAAAACATTATTACCGCCGCCCTGATCGCCTTGTTTGCGGCCGGCACTATGCGGTCGGCTATCGCCGCAACAGCGACAAGCGCAAATATGAATATCTTTTTCAAAAGCCCCTTGAAGCCTGTCTTGCTCGACAGCTCATGCTTGAGCGCGGCGTTCAGCACGCCCGTTATGTAGTCGATGACCACGACGCATATGAGCGCGATTATGAGCGCGTCAAAAGGCCCCCATATGTATGCGGCGACAGCGCCGACTGCGGCAAAGGCCGCTTTTATCCAATCCATTGCTTTTCCTCCTTATTCGCCGTCCTCAAGCGCTATGCCGAGCGCAAGGCGCATATCCGCCCCGCAGATTCCGTCCGGCCTGAGCGCCGAGGCGCGCTGCTTGAAAAGCCTCACTGCGCTCTCCGTTCTCCTGCCGAACCTGCCGTCGGCGCCCGCCTCTCCTACGTCGTAGCCAAGGCTCATTAGCTGCATCTGCATCAGCGCCACGTCGTTTCCCTGCATCATGGGCGATGAAAGCTTGAGCTCCCTCGGCTCCGCCGCGCCGAAAAAGGGCAGCCTGCCGTATCTGTTCCAGTAGCCCTTTCCCCATGCGTCAATCGATGCGGATACGACGCCCGCGTCGCGCCCCTTGCTCTCAATCACCTCGCCGTCGCCTATATATACGCCGACGTGGTGTATTTTCTTACCGTTGTGGCGAAATACAAGGTCGCAGCTTTTAAGCTCCGCGCGCCCCATCTCCGTGCAAAGGCGGAACAATCCGCGCGACGACAGATCATGCTTTATAAGGCCGTTTTCGAGCAGAAAGGCGGCTATAAGCCCCGAGCAGTCGTATGCAAGCAGCTCCTGCGCGCCCTCCGCAAGCCTTTTTTGCATGAACGCGCGCGCTCTGCGCTTATTTTCCCCGCTCGTTTCGCGCCGCTCGATGAGCGCGTCGGTGCAGCGCTCGCCCTGCGCTCCCCAAACGTATGCGCTCCCTATGCGGCTGCGCAAATATTCAATAAATTCTTCCTTCATATGCACCTCCTCGGACTTATGCGTCGTTCAGGCCCGTCTCGGATGCGATATACTCAACATCCTGCTCCGTCAAAAGCCCTTTTGACAAAAACTCGGCGCATTTTACGCTTATATACGCCGCCGAGAACTGGCCGCTCGCGTAGCCCGCAAGAAGCCCCCCCTTTATAAAGCTTTTCAAATCAAACATTTATGCTTCACCTCCCAGTGAGATTATCGCGTTTGTAAGCTCCGCGACGGCCTTGTTGAGGTCGCGCGGATATTCGGCAAGCACCTTTGCTGAGCCGTTGACCGACATGGCTATCGTGCCGTCGCTTTCGCCCGTATCGACCGTATCCGCGTAATCCGTTATAACGGGCGACGTCTTTGCGAGCAGGAGCGTTACGGGCGTCCCTGCGGCATATTGCTCTGCAAGCATCGCCTTGAGCGCGGGTATGTCGTCCTCCCCGTTCGGAAAAAGGACGTTATCTACGAGCCTGAGCTTTGTCGCGCCGCCTATGTCGGTGGCGCACATGCGCGTGCCCGCGTTGCCGCGCTTGCCCTTCAGCGTGCCGCCCCATGACGTGCTTGAATAATGTGTGCATAGCACGTCGTTTGAAAACGCGCCGCCACTATAATCGGGCAGGGCCAGTACGAACGAGCAGCCGTCGTGCGTCCACTCCTCCGCACCCGTAAGCTCCACCTCGTCGATACGGCGGTAAAGCTTGCCGTTTATCAGGTCGAGCTCGTCGCACGCGCCTTCACGAAGCCCCCTCAAAACGCCCGCGCTTATCGCGTACTGCGTCTGCGCGCCTCCGCTCGAAACGGTGAGCGCAGTCGGCTCCGACGACGTAAGCACGCCGGGGTTTTCGGGAGACCTCGCCGAGCGCACGCCGCTGTCCTCCACGACCGATACGCCGAGTATCCTGAGCGTCACGAGCTTTTCGCCCTCTCTTGCGTCCTCCTCGCTTACGGCTGCGCCCGATACGCTCCGCATGAGCGAATTAGAGTAGCGCTTGTCGCTTTCCGTCTTTGAAAACGACGTCTTGTCGGGATAGGCCGTCTTGTCGGCCGCCGGCAGGCTGAGCGCCGTCAAAACGCCCCAGCTCGACCACTCGTATCCGCTCGAAGGCGGCACGAGCGAAAACGAGTTCACGCTGCCAAAGCGGTATTTCGCGCTCTCGCCCTGCGCATACGGTATAAAGAGCTGAATTGTGCGATATTCGTATCCTGAGGATGCGCTCGCCCTTGACGTGCTTACAAGCAGCGCGCCGCTTTGGTACGAATAAAGCCCGCTTACCGCCGCCGCGTCGGCGTCGTCGCATACGCCCCTGAAGAAGTTGTCCTGCACGCTCTTCACGTCTACAAGCAGCGACCAAACCTCGCTCCCTATCCTGCGCCAGTATATCTCGCTCCCGACGGCCTTAAGCTCCGCCGCGCCTACGCCCTCGAGCCTGCCGAGCGCCGCCGCAACGTTCTCCATCGCCGCGTTGAACGTCTCCGTTCGCTCCGCTTCGCTTTCGACGCGCTCGCTCTCGCCAAGCGTGCGCCCGTATTCGTTGGTGGTCCGCCTTCGCTCGTTGCTTTCGCGCGTCTGCTCCGCCTGCTCGATCGTGCTCTTGAGCGTCTGTATCGCATGCACAAGCTCTATCAGCAGGGGATACTCCGCCGTTGACTTTATCGTGTCGTAGTTGAGTATGCAGCTGCGGCAGCTAAAGTTGAATTTCGCGCTCGTCACAAGCGTTTCAAGGTTCTCACCCGAATAAATCTGCAATTCGCACTCGACCATTCCCGGCGCAACGGAGGAGGCGTTCAGCGGTATAGTCACGACGTTTCCTTCTATCGCCAGCCCGCCGTTGGCGCTGTCCTGGCAGGCGGTGCCGCGCGAATTTGAAAACACGGCCATAACGCGCAGGCCCGTAAGCTCCACGGCACGGCCGTCGGCCGTCAGCGCGACGCAAAGCTCGTTGCCCGTATCGCCCTCGACGACCTCAAACTCCCTGTTGGACGCCGCGCGGAATATGTCGAGCGCCACGTTGAACCGTTTTTTTATTACCGTCAGTTCACTATCCATGTTACGTTTCCTCCGCCGCTGCTGCCGCCCGTGCCGCTGTAGAGTGAGCAAAGATACGCATACTGCTGCGCGCCGAGCGAGCTCATCATCTCATTGCGCCTCGCCGCCCAGTACGGGTCGTCCGAATGGAAGAAGTTCGCCCTGTCGGTTGGGGAGAGCATGTTGAGATAACTCGTACACGACGCAAGCGACATCGAGCCGCTGCCCGAGCTGCCCGACGAGCCTGAACCATGCGACGAGCCTGACGAGCCTGACGAGCCTGACGAGCCGGACAGCGAACCGCTCGGCGAGAAAACTATGCCGCCCGTACCGCTGAATCTGCCCCCGCCCGTGCCGTAGGCGTTAAACGCAGCCGAATATGCGTCGCTTTTCGCGTCGGCGTCAAGCTGCGCGTTGAACATCTGCGCCTGAAGGCTCATTTGGTTATACTCATTCATGGCGTTCATAAGCTGCGCCGCGAGCGTTGAGGCGTACTGTGCCTCAAGCTGCGCTATGTCGCCGCTCGCCATCGACAGCTCTCTTCCGTGCATGGAGGTGACGAAGGTTGAGCTGCCCATGCCGCGTGAATACGCGTCCGCGTCGAGCTCCGCCATGTTCGCGGCCGCCGCCTGATTTCGCGCGTCTATCGCCGCGTCGGTATCGGGCCGCAGCATCGTTGAGTAAAGCTCGTAAAGCTCCTCATATGACGGCGCGTTGACAGTAACGGGCGCAGTCGAGAGCAGCCCGTATACGCTCTGGTAATACCCGTCGAAAAGCTCGCCGAACGGGCTTTGGCTGCTCTGCTCCGCCTGATTCGGCGCGTCCTGCTCCCCGCCCGTCTGCGGCGCCTCGGGCGTCTGTACGCCGTAATGCGCCGCCGCCGAAGGGAGCGTCGTCTGGTAATGCTGAGCGCCGTCCTGCCCATGCTGATTTGCGCCGCCTGTTATCCATTGCAGCGCACTGTGGAAAAAATCGCTGCCCGAGCCGCTTATTGTCGTATGCCCGCCCGAGCCGTCGGGGACGGTAACGGAATATTTCGGCGCGGCCGATGGTGCGTCCGTCTTTGCAGGCTTCGCCGTACCCGACGGGCCGCCGAGTATTTCGTTCTCCGCGGGCTTTCCCGGCGTGTGCAGCGTCTTCCTGCGCGAATATGCGTTCTGCGGCATAAATACGCCCACAGGGATGTCCGCCGAAAATCCTTCTCTCCGTTTCGGAAAGCCCGTCTTGGGAAGCGTCCTGTACTCCGCCTCGCGCTCTCTATTCGTGTTCCGCCTCCCGGCAAAAAATTGCTTCATCATAATTCTTTCATCCTTTCATGCGTGAAAGAGGCGCTCCCCGCAAAGCGCCTCTCCCGTTATGTCGATTTGCGCGTCCGCGGCTTTACCGCTTAAGCGCTTACGCCGTGCTCTATGCGCAGAAGCCACAGGTCGTTGAGTATCACGGCCGCGTATGCCGCCACCTTCGCGCCGACGGTCGCCCTCTGGTCGAGGGGGTCGTCCGTACCTGCGGAGCCGTGCGGCTTTATTATGGTACGGAGCGTTTGGCTGCCCTCGATGTCGATTGTGCCGTATGCGTCCTTGCCGAATATGAGCGTCGCGTGGACGTCGCAGCCCTTCTTCATCGTGTCGTCAACGGCTCCCGCGTCCTCCGAATAAACTATGTCGTCGGCGTTCAGCGTCGCCGCCGCGGAAAGGGTGACCGTATTTGTCGCTGCGTCGAAGGAGCCGCTCGAAGCAAGCGTGTATTCGCCGCTTCCGATTTTAATCTTGCTGCCGCCCGTCGAAAGATAGGCCGCCTCAGCATCAGTCGGGGTGTTTTTGAGCACGAATGATGCCGAATTTGTCACCGATGCGCTTACCATGTTGAGTACGCTCTGGGTGAATATCTTCGCCTCCGTGCTTTCGACGAATACGACGCCGAAAAGCCTGCCTATTTCGCCCGAATAGATGTTCTCCGCGTTTGAGTATTTTGAGACGTCCTGCCAAAGCGTGTCGTTTTGCAGGTCATACGTCGCCTCGGGCGAACAGATGCATATGAAATGCGCCTTTCTGCCTTCATCGCCGAACGGTCTCGCCTTTGCGCGCTTGAGCGTTCTGACGGCCTTCCTTATTTCCTCGACAGTGAGCTTGTCGCTCGCCGTGAGCGCAAGCCTGTTGACCTTTCCGCCCGCATACTGCACGTTGTTTCCCATGCACATCGCGTCGCGCGTCACCCATTCCACGACGGTGCCGAGCTGCTCGCCGAGAAGCTCCGCCGAGTCGGCGATTACGCGGTCGTAGCCCGTCATGTCGAGAAGGTCGCTGACCTCGACGTACGCGCCGTACTGCGTGACGTCCGCCTCCACCGTGGACTGCGAAAGGCTTTGGCCCTGCGGCGTCACGCCCTCCGTAAGCTTGTTGAGCTCAACGTCGGGATTGAAAAGATTCCAGCGGCGAAATTCGACGTGCTTGCCGTTGTTGCGCGGTATCGGGCGCTTCTGTCCGAACTTCGTGTGGACGAATCGCGTCTTTGCGCTCTCAAGAAGCTGGCGGTCATAAAAGCTCTTGTTGAGCGCCGTTGTGGTTGATGTGTTGAGTGTTGTGTTCATAATTACTGTTTTCCTCCTTTTCTGCCTCGCTGATTACAGCCTTACATGCATACCGTTCTGCGCGGCGCGGCGGTAGCTTTCCTTTATGCGCCTGAACTCCGCGTCGCTCATGTCCGAATAATCTCTCGCTCCCGACGCCGGCGTATCTGCGCGCATGGGCGCGGGCAGTCCGGGCGAAGCCGCCGCGCGCGCGTTTTCGCCGCTCGGCTTGCCCGCGACAAGACGCTCGTACACCTTTACCGCAGACCTCGCGGGCATTTCCCTTAGAAGCCTCGCAAATGAGGCGTCGCTCAAATACACCTGCGGATCGAGCTTCAGCTCGCCCTTCATCTGCATGGATACAAGCTCGCGCGCGGCGCGGCCGCTTATTTCCTCTATGCCGCCGCCTATCTGTGCGCCCGCTATCTGCGCCGCCTCCTCGCGCGTTATGCCTGCCTCGCGCGCTATGCGCTCTATAAGCTCCATACCGAGCTCTCTTGCCGCCTCGTCAAGCGACGTCCCTGCGGCCTGCGCCTGCCGCACGCTCTCGCGCGGGGCTGCATTTGATTCGATTGCTCCTGTTCTCATATACCTCCTTGCGCCCCGAAGCAGCGGGGATGCTTCGGCAGCGCCTGCCCTTTTCGGCGGGCCGCCGTATTGCGCTTAGGGAGGCCGCAGCCTCCTGCCACGGTGAAAAGTATACATGAACATTTGTTCGCAGGAAGCGCGCATAACGTGCGTCATTTGCATCAGGGTTGAAGCGCAATTATACAATTTTCAGGACGCGCTTCATTTTTGCTCCGCTATTGACAATAGGAATAAAAAGCATAGAATAACAATCCTAAGAGTCAGTAGAGTTCAGTGGAGGGTTTCCGCATAATGAAAAATCGAAATAAAGACATCAACATGCTCGAAGGGCCTTTGCTCGGCAAGGTAATAGGCTTTATACTGCCGCTCATCGCCACAAACATGCTCCAGGTGCTGTACAATGCCGCGGATATGGTCATCGCGGGCATGTCGGGCGTGCCGGGCGCAATCGGGTCGATAGGCACGACGGCGGCAATGATAAACCTTATATTGAATATATTTATGGGCTTTTCCGTCGGCACCAACGTTGTCGTCGCCCGCAGCATAGGCAGGGGGGACAGGGACGCAACGAGCGCCGCCGTTCACAGCTCGCTCATCGTCGGGCTTATGACGGGCTTCGTATGCTCGATAATATGCTTTTTCGTATGCCGCCCCGTGCTGAGCCTGCTGGGCGACCGCGGGCATGTGCTCGAGCTTGCTTCGCTTTATACAAAAATCTATTCCCTCGGCATACCGTTCATGGCGCTTTCAAACTTCCTGATAGCCATATTCCGAGCAAAGGGCGACACCCGTACGCCGCTTTATGTGCTGAGCGCGTCGGGGCTGCTTAACGTTGTACTCAACTGCTTCTTCGTACTCGTATGCGGCATGTCCGTAGACGGCGTCGCCTATGCGACGGTGATTTCAAACGCCGTTTCGATGGTGCTGCTCGCAATAGTGCTTTCGCGGGACACGGGCTGGTGCAGGCTTGAAATGAAAAAGCTCCGCCTGCATCGCAGCGCTGTAAAGGAAATAATCCGCGACGGTCTTCCTGCGGGGATACAGGGCGCGCTCTTCTCGCTCTCGAACATGCTGATTCAGTCGTCAATAATCGGCTTCAATAACGAGCTTTGCCCCGGCGGTTCCGACATAATCGACGGCAACGCCGCCGCAAGCAGCCTCGAGTCATTCATATATGTTGCGACAAACTCCGTCTACCAGGCGGCCGTCACCTTCACAAGCCAGCATCACGGCGCGCGCAAATATAAGCGCATAGGTCTCGTAATGCGCTGCTGCTACCTCGTAACGGGCGCGATAGCCGTTATCGGCACGCTCATACTGATGCTTTTCCATACGCCGCTCCTGAAGCTGTACGTCGACAGCGAAAGCGCAATAAGCACGGCCCTCATACGCATGGATATAATGATAATACCTTACTTCCTGCTCGCTTTCATGGAAGTCGGCTCGGGCGTACTGCGCGGGCTCGGGCGCTCCATCACATCGACCGTCGTATCGCTCATAGGCTCATGCCTGTTCAGAATAGTTTGGATTCAAACCGTCTGCCGCATATTCCATTCGCTCGAGGTGGTATATCTTTCCTACCCCATTTCATGGGGCCTGACAGCGCTGGCCCATTTCCTTATTTCGATGCGTATACGCAGGCACTACATGGCGGAATATCCCGAGGCAGTATCGGCGACAAACGAATTGCCCGTATCGGAAGGCGAATAATTTGCTCTAAACAGCCGGGGAGAGAGTATGCTTAAATTCAGCGATGCGTTTGACAGAACAGACGGCGGCGTAACATTGGGTTATACTTCACAAGTTACAATCTGTTTACAGTTTATACATTGAAAACGGCGGCGATTCGGGCTATGCTGTACCTATATACTTTGACCGAAACAAGGGGGGCAGCATGAAAAAAACCGTTGCCGCGGCTGCGCTTATAGCGGCTCTGCTTACCGTATGCACGGGCTGCACGGCAGATATCTCAAGCCTTATTCCTACGTCTGAGCCCGTCGTTATAACGGGCGAACCGTTGCTTGAGCCTGCTCCGACGGCTGAGTCAACGCCTGCGCCGACGCCTGTTGTATCGGAAGTAGGAATAGACATTCCGTCAGGCGAATGGACGACCATTCTTGTAGGTCCGCAGCACATGCTCCCCGACAATTTTGACGTACAGCTTGCGCAAGTCGGCGGCAAGCAGCTCGACGCGCGCATTGTCGATGTTGTTGAAAAGATGCTCAGCGACGCCGAGCTTGACGGAATATACCTTCACTGCCAAAGCGCATATCGAGATTTTGATTATCAGAAAAAGCTTTTTGACAGGAAGATAGAAAAGCTGCTCGAAAAGGGCGTACCGAAGGACGCCGTAGAAGATGAAGCGGCGCGGGTAGTTGCGCGGCCGGGTACAAGCGAGCATCACACGGGGCTTGCCATAGACTTCCTTTGCAGCAATTATTCACATCTCGACGAGGGCTTCGCCGACACTGCGGCGTTCCTTTGGCTTACCGAGAACGCGCACAAATACGGCTTTATTATGCGCTATGCCGCAAACAAAGCTGATATCACGCAAATCATTTATGAGCCCTGGCACTGGCGCTTCGTAGGTCTTGATGCGGCATACGCGATGCACGCAAGCGGCGAGTGTCTGGAGGAATATCTGGGCTTATAGCGAACACCGCAAGCGGGGGAGGATGTCTCTTCGCAGTGGGTTCTGTGACAAGCTGAAGTGAAACAGCAAAGAAGGATATGCATATATAATATATCACAATATTTAGCTAATATATTTTGCTTTTGCCGTATTAGGCTAACACTCGGCTCAATCGATTTCTTGCCTCGCCCCGGCGGGCGCGGCGGTTAACGAGTGAGGCAAGCAGGGGCGATGCCCCAAAAACCTACATCAAGTTAAGCACCCACAATCAAATGGGGTATGGAGAAAAGAGAGATATCGGTATATCATATACGGGCATATATGGGTTTCATCCTTCATGCGCCTTTTCTGCCGCTTCGCTATTATTCAATTTGAAACGAAATTTTTGCCTCGTCCCGGCTCCGCGCGGCTCGCGCTTCCTGCGGAAGCCCGCGCCCTGCGGGCGCGGCGGCTGCGCCGCCCCGCTCGCCGCGCTCGGGGGTTATAGAAGTTTTTGTTCCCGCGCGCCGCAGGGCAAAAGTATACGCCCCAATATTACTCCTCAATGGAAAAAACCTTGCCGTTCACCTCGAGGCGCACGGCGGTGAGCGCTATATCCCTCGCCTTGTGAAGCTTGTTAAACTGTCTGTCTCCATATTTGTCGTCGCCGAGCAGCGGATGCCCTATGTGCGCCAAATGCGCGCGTATCTGGTGCGTGCGGCCCGTAAAAAGCTCTATCTCGAGCTCGGACATATCGCCCTGCTCGCTTATGACGCGATAACCCGTCACCATTTCCTTTGAATTCGGACGGGGCGCGTCGAACACCGAAACAAAGCCTTCCCGCGCGTCCTTAACGCAGTATGCGCGAATAACCGCGCTCCTCGGGGACGGAACGCCCTTGACAGTGCAGCGGTAAAACTTGTGTATCCTGCGCTCCTTCATCGCAAGCGACAGCTCCTCCGCGGCGGCAGCGCTGCGGGCAAAGAGCACAAGCCCCTTAGTCGTCGCGTCAAGGCGGTGTATCGGGTATACGTCCCCGAAAACCTCGCTCAGCCGCGCCTCAAGGTTATTCTCGTCGCCGTCGTCCCTTGCCACGCTTTCGCCGCTTTGCTTGTTGACGACGAGCATACTTTCATCGATGTATACAAGGCGCGTGTCGGCAAGCAGCGCGTAAAGCTCGTTTTGGAATCCGTCCCAGACGCCGCCCTTAGGAAGACTTATAAAGCGCATGGGTATTTTCTGTGTCGGATGCTCTATCTCGAGCGAATACGCCCAAAGCGCTATTTGTTGGCCTGTCCTCGCAGAACTGTTGTAGCGCCGGTCGCCCCAAATAGGCAGCCCGCGCGATGCGAGCTGCACGCGTATCTGGTGATGGCGTCCGGTCATAAGCTCGATATCAACGAGCGATGCACCGTCTCTGTAGGCGCAGCGCCTGTAAAAAAGCTTTGCGTTCTTTGCGCCCGGATCATCTTCGCGGCAGACGAAGGCCGTGTTCGTCTTTTCGTCGCGCGAAAGGAAGTCCGTGAGCGCCGCCTCGGGCATCGCTCGCCCTTCGACTACAGCCGCATAGCGTTTCTTTGCGGCCTTTGATGCGAATTGGCGCGACAAACGCTCGGCAGCCTTTGACGTGCGCGCGAATACCATCACGCCGCCCACGGGCCTGTCGAGCCTGTGAACGAGCCCGAGATACACGTCTCCGGGCTTGTTATACTTTTCTTTAATATAGCCCTTGAGGAGCGTCAGCAAATCCTCATCGTGCGAGCTGTCGGCCTGAACGGGTATGTTCGGCGGCTTTTCGACGACAAGAAGATGGTTGTCCTCATAGATAACGTTTATCATTTCTGCCATCTTCCGCTTGCGCCGCACGGGAGCACGAGCTCGGAGCCGCTCATGGGGAGGCATACCTCTCCCGTCTCAAACCGTCCGCCGCGGCCGCGAAGGGCTACGCGCATGACGTTTTCGACTGCGGAGGGCGCAAGCCCCGTCGTATACGAGTTTATAAGGAAAAAACGCGCGTCGTCGTCGAGCAGCTTTACGGCCTCGCGCGTCAGGCTGTAAAGATCGTCCTCAATTTTCCACATTTCGCCGTTCGGGCCGCGTCCATAGCTCGGCGGGTCCATAAGTATGCCGTGGTATGTGCGTTGGCGGCGCTGCTCACGCAGCACGAACTTGAGCGCGTCGTCAACTATAAAGCGCACGGGCGCCTCCTCAAGCCCCGATGATGCGGCGTTCGCCTTCGCCCATGCCACGATGCCCTTTGATGCATCAAGATGCACTACCTCTGCGCCTTCCTTCGCAAGCGCGCAGGTCGCTCCGCCCGTATATGCGAAAAGGTTGAGCACGCGAAACGGCTTCGGCGCATCCCTGACTATCGAGCGCATCCAGTCCCAGTTGACCGCCTGCTCGGGGAAAAGCCCCGTATGCTTGAAGCCCGTCGGACGGACGATAAATCTCAGGTCTTTATATTCTATCGTCCAGCTCTCGGGCAGGCTGCGCTTATATTCCCAATGCCCGCCGCCCGAATTTGAGCGGATGTAGTGCGCGTCGCACGGCGCGCTGCCCTCGAACGGCCATGCAGCCTGCGGCTCGGGACGAAGCAGGCGCACACTTCCCCAGCGCTCGTATTTCTCCCCGTCGCCCGAGTTTATAAGCTCATAATCCTTCCAGTCGGAAGCCAAATACATCTTTTTCTCCTCCTTCGCCTTCTAAACGGCGGGAATAAGGCCCAATATAATGTTCGATTCGTAGAAAAGCGGCATGAAGAACGAGCTCGCAATGAGCTCGTGGACGACCTCTATCTGATCAAAAAACGTCAGGAACACAGGCACGGCCATATAAATGACGCTCAGCGCCGTCATCGAGCGCAGCACGCCTACGGCGCACGCAAAAAGCGCATCGTACTGCTTGAGTACGGGCAGGCCCGCCGCATAATCGTACCAGTTGAGGACGAACATGAATATAAGCCTGAACGCCAGAAACAGTATGAAAAACGCGAATATGTTCACGAAAACAGATACCATCGTCTGATTAAAGTAATCGCCGAGAGTATGTATGTCCTGCTTTGCGAACGATTCGCGCACGATGTTTTTCGAGACGCATTTCGAAATCGGGTAGGGAAGCCCCACATTTTTGATTATCGATTCAAGCTCGGCCGACGAGAACGACGTGACGTCGCGCTTCGCCAGCTCCGAATCCTTTATGAATTCCGAGCCCTCGGTGTAGTAAAGCATCATAGGCATGATTTTATCGCTCGATTTGATTGCGTTCGCCGCTATGGGCATAAATATAAGCGCGAAGGTTATCGACAGAAGTATCGACGCAAGCGACAGCAGCGAATGCGTAAAGCCCCTGTAGATGCACAGCAGAAATACAGCCGCAAACACCCCAAGCGTAATAAAATCGATAAGGTTCATAAGGCGCTCTCCTTTCTCAGCCTGCATTCATAGTATAAAGCATTCCCGCGCGCTCGACGAGCAGCGTTTTTTCGTCGAGCCGCTCCACGCCCGTAACGGGCGCGTCGAAGGCTCTGTAGCCGTCCTTTTCTCCCGTGGCGGTGTAGTACGTCACACCTTCCGGCGTAACTATCACGAGCCGACCCTTCATCGCAAAAACACCGAGCGCGTTCTCGGGCAGCTGAAGCGCATGTATGGCTGTGTCGGCAACGTCATCGTCGGCAAGGCTGTAAAGAAACACCGTGCCGCCTTTTTCGGGCGCGCCGCGCTCGGCGAATATGAAAAGCGGTTTTGAGCACTGCGTCGAGCTGTCGATGAGCCTTCGCCCGTAGCACATTGCGCGGTACTTCTCCGTATTCGTTGCGCGGTCATATCTGATTATGCCGCTCGTGCCGATGACAAATAAACCCTTTTGCGAAAAAACTATGTTTTCCGCAAGCATGTTCTGTATTGATATCATGCCCGTTGTGGCGTGCCTCTGCATGTCGTACGTCGTTATCGTCATGCGGGGCAGTGTCGCCGACGTATTCAGCTCGAGCGTCCAAAGCGTTTCGCCGCCGCGCGTCTCAAAGCCGTAGTCGACAAGATAGCCCGACCTGAACATGAGCTCGTCGACCATATCGCCGCGCATGTTATACACCTTCAGCGTTTCCGTGCCGTCGGCCTCATCGCAAAGCGCCGCGAAATGCTGCGTACCGCACTTGGCCGTCTCTATGGCGCACGATATCTCTATCGGGTCGGCGGCGCTCACCACATGGAGCGCCGAGCGGTTGTAGAGCAGCGCAAACGACGGCGAGGCGGCGATATCAATATCGGAGGTGCTTATTGTGCGCGTCACGGGTTTATTGAGCTTTGCCTTGTTTACATAAGCGAGCGACGCTCCGTCCGTGTAATAGAAGCCTTCTCCGGTGTAGACGTGCTTCTGTGCGGCGGAAAAAGGCAGCTCCTTAAGCTTTACGGGCCGCGATGCGCTCGAAACGATTGCCGCAACGGCACATATCAGCGCCACAACGCCCGCAAGCACGCCCATCGCCGCGTAAAGCCGCTTCCGATTTATCTTAAACTTTCTTTTCCTGCGTCGTTTTGCTCCCATCGATACCCCTTGTCAGGCGTTTATTATAACGCCTATCGCGCTCGGCAGCACCTTGAACGTAACGGGTGTGCTCGAACCGAGCTCGCCGTCCAAATTGAGCTCGAACCTGTCGGAGCTTTCTATATGCACCTGCTTCGCCTTAAAGTAGCCTATGGGCTTGAGACCGATATGCTTTCCCTTCACAAACCTCGGCAAAAGCGAAAGAAACCTCAGCACGCCCACCTTTTTAACAATGCATATATCCATAAGCCCGTCGAACGGGTCGCCCTGCGGCGCGACGTTCATTCCGCCGCCGTAGTGGGTGCCGTTCGCCGCGGCGATGAGCAGCGCCTCCTCGTCAAACTCCCGTCCGTCCGCCGTTATGTGCATTTTCATGGGCTTAAGGTGCAGCACCGACTGTATAACGCCGAGCATATACGGCAGCATACCGTTAAAGCGCTTCTTAAACTTCTCGGTATTTATCACAACGTCCGTATCAAAGCCGAATCCGCCGACGTTCGTATAGAGCATATCGTTGGCGGTGCAAAGATCCATCCTGCGCTCCACGCCGTTCACGAGCGTCATGACGGCCTTCTCCGGATCGGTGGAAAGCTTGAGCGCGCGTGCCAGGTCATTTCCCGTGCCGAAGGGAAGTATTCCGAGCGTAGCGTCGCTGCCTATCATTGTTTTGCAAACCTCGTTCACCGTTCCGTCGCCTCCGACGGCAACAATGCACTTTTTCCCGTCTTTGAGCGCATCCTCGGTAAGCTTGACAGCATGACCCGCATACTCGCTCTCGGCGTAGGAATAATCGGCGCCGATTCTGTCGAGCACGGCTCTTGCCTTCAAAAAGCCGTCCTCGCCCCGCCCCGTACCCGCCACGGGATTGACTATAAAATGGAACTTTCGCATTTATTTCTCCGATGTATAGTTATACATGCTTTATGATATTACAAAATGCCTGAAATGTACAGCGTCAAAAGCGGCAGGCCGGAAGAACTTCAATCATCGCATTTGCAGATTATAAAACGCGGCCCTCAAAAGAAAGACCGCGTTTGTGTGTCCGGCGTGTCAATGCGCCGTAATTTCATGCCCGCCCGCAAATCTTTCGGGCAGGCTGATCGTCCGTCAGCCTACGGCCTCCGTCTTAAGCTCAAAGTAAATCGTCATTGTAGAGCCGTCGTCATCTACGAACACTACCTTTATGACGCCCTCGCCTTCTTCATAGAATGATGCGACCGTGCCGTCGTCAAACGTGAGCGTACCCGCTTCTTCGTCAAGAACGAAGCTGTCAGGCTCTTCGTTTTCAAAGCCAAACTCACCCGTGTTGTCGTAATCGATTCGCAAGAATGTGGAGCTAAGCTCTGCCTCAATGAGATCGTCGCCCTCGATGACGCTGCCGTCCATATCGACGCTCTTAACGGCGTAGAAGCCCATGAGGCGCGCGTCCTTAGTCGTGTCGTCCGTGTCGTCCGGGTCGTCCGTCACGTCGGTCTTAATAAGCGGAACATTTGCCTCTGCCCAGGACGGCAGCTCCGCGCCTTCTCTCAAATAGCGGCGTACCGTGCCGGAGTCACTGACCTCGAGAACTCCGTCCTTAAGGAAGCCGTCAAGCTTGCATTCAAAGCCCAAAACCGAATAGGTGCCGTCAAAATCCTCACCGTTAAGCTCCCAATTAAGCTTGAGACCAAGTCCGGTGTTGTACTTACCCGAACCGCCTTTCTTGAGCTGAATATAGCTCTCGCTGCTCGGCTCGGAAAATTCTTCGCCAAACCAGCTCTCGCCTATGCAGATATACTTGCCCGTTATGCCGTCGTCTTCGCCGCAGGCGCAAAGCCCGAACGCAAGCGCCGCAATGAGCAGCACGCAGATGATTTTAGCCGAAAATTTCCTCATTTTAACCCTCCGAATTATTTTTCTTCTTTTTTACAATATAATTGCCCTGTTTGTCGGTAAACTTGCCGCAGCATATCTTTATGAAGTCAACAAACGAGCCTATTCCGAAAAGGCCGAAAGTCACGTTATAGAGTATGCCTGTGCCGACTTTGCCGACATAGTAGCGGTGAATGCCGAGATAGCCAAAGAAGAACGAAAGCCAGAATGTCGTTTTCCAGCTCCTGTTGGATACGCCGTTGCCTGCCTCGGGTGCGGCGGATACGGGTGCGACATAGTCCTCAACCTCTTCGCCGTTGAGTATCTTCTTTACCGTGTCCGCAACCTTATCCGCGTAAGCGCCGCGCTCCACATGGATATCAACGTACGCGCCCTTTACTCCCCTGCGGAGCGCGCTGTTCTTGTCAACGCGAATGCCGTTGACGCTCGTTTGGATTTGCTGAAGATTGGGCACGATTTTGATGTGGTTGCCGTCCTTGACATACAGCCATATGGCTATGTCAAGGTCAGGCTCCTTTACGAATGCAATGCGCTGCCCTGCTATGCCGCCCTTAATCTCAAAGGGCATTTGGAACGCCGCAGCACGCGCGTTCAGCTTCTCATAAACTTCCTCAAGCGTCGTTGAATAGCTAATGTCAAATTCGCGAGGAAGAGTTGAGGTTACCACCGCTTTTGCGTTTTCTTTGATGTCAGCCATTTCTTAATAGTTCCTTTCCTGTTTTTTGTTTTGCCGACGGCCGAGCCGTTGCGCGGCTTTTACAGCGCGTCTATTACCGCAGCCAAATACGTTGGGGAGACGGAGCCGTATATGAAGTTGTCGACCAGACCGTCCTTTTTAGTCTGCCGCACCTTCGCGGCAAGCTCGGGGTCTGCGTTTTCGTCGATGAGCAGCACGGTTTTACATGACGGAACCTTCGCCTTGACGGCCTTTCCAAGCGCAATCCTGTCCTCGAGCGTCCTCGGATGCCTGCGCGTGACCTCCGCTATGAGCGCGTAGGCTCTGCACGAGCGGCAAAGCGCCTCCGCCTGCTCTACCGATTCTGCACAATACACGCAAAAATCCGGATCGCTTTTATCAAGCGCGTCCGATACGGCCTCCGAGAAAAGCGCCGTCTGCATATCCAGCACTATCCTTCGCATACGCTTCACTCCCTTTTTGTTGCGGTTAGATATAGTTTCACATACCGACAAAAAAAAGTCCCCATACTTTTGTACAGGGCTGCAAAATATTTTCTTATTTATTTTCAGGCGCGCTCAATCGCCGCCGCTCAGCTCCGCCACAAGCTTTGATTCGCTAGCGGCTATCGCAAGCTGAAGCTTGTTTTCAAAATTCGTCTTTTGAAGCATATTCGCCACATGGTATTTAACCGTCGTCACCTCTATCCCCAGGGCTGCCGCTGTGGCGCCGTATGACATGCCCTTTACAAGGCAGCGCAGCACCCGCATTTCGGCATTCGTGAAATCAGTGCTTTTGGACGTTCCTATCTCGACGGGGGGAGGGGAGTCGGGGAATAAGTGTTCGCCGCCGACTGTTCGGCGCACGGCGTCCATGAAAGCAATCTCGTCGCTGTCCTTATACCAAAGGCTGTCGACCCCGGCGGCTTTAGCCTGTTCGAGCACCTCCCTGTCCGCAAGCGACGTCACTATCATTATCTTTATCTCGGGGTGGGCGGCCTTTATCTTTTTCGCGGCTATAAGTCCGTTTTCTCTAAACTCCGTCTGCACGTCCATAAGCACGAGGTTGACGGCCGCCGTGTCGCAAAGCTCGACCGCGCGCCTTGCGCCCGCTATCGACGCCACCGTCTCATACCCCTCCTCGTCGCTGATATACCTTTCGAGTATGCTGCGTATCATCTTCTGATCTTCGACTATCATCACATTTACCACGGCATATCGTCCTCCTTTTCATGCTTTTCGGGCATCGCCAGCGTAAGCATAAAGCGCGGAGCGCTCCGCGTGCTCATAACGCCGCCGGCTTCCTCCGTTCTGCGGCGTATTCCCGACAAGCCGCCGCCTTCGCGTATCTCGCCGAGCGGCGCCGTTCCGTCGTTCGTCACACAGGCCTCGAGCGTATCGTCCGTCTTTTTGCACATCACATATATGTGCGACGCGCCCGCGTGCTTCACCGCGTTCGACGCGCACTCCCTTATCGCAAGCCCCAGCAGCTGCCGCCTCGCCTCGTCTGTCGGCAGCTCGCCCTCCGTAATTACGTCAACGCCTAACTGCTCCGCGCGCCCCCTCGCATATTCTATCGGGTCGCCGCAATCGTCCGCGCGGCCCGCTCTGCGCAAAAGGTCAATTGAGCGTTCCCACTCGGCGGCGCTTTCCCGTATTGTCTCCATGTCGAAGCCGCAGCGCAGCGCCTGACGCACGGCAAGTATCGTGTGGCCAATATCGTCATGCACGCGCATCTTCATCGCCAGCGTTTCCTCCTCGCGTATCAGCTCGGGCATCGCCAGCGAAAGCTCCCGTATGCGGCGGTTCGCGTCCTCAAGGCTCGCGTTCTCGGCCATTAACTCGTTTTCAAGCTCTATCAGCTCCGTCACGTCGGACGCCGTTACCTCCGTGTATGCGTTGCCGTAAGGGTCGGTTACCTTGCTTTCGCAAAAGCGCAGCACGCGCCCGTCCGGGAAGCGATAAACCGATTTGCTGCCTTCAAGCGGCTCTATGCCCTCAGGCAGCTTTTCGAGCGCCGCCATAAGCTCGCAAAGCGTCTGCGCGCCGCTTCCCAAAAGCTGCTCGCTCACCTCGAGCATACGCCTGTTAACAAGCTGGGCTATACCATCGCCGTCAAAAAAGCATACGGCCATAGGCAGCGTATCAAAGCTCTCCTTTATCGCCTTTTTGCCTTTAATGCGTTTTATCACGCGCGGCCGCTTGAAGCTCATTGCCTTTCACCGCCCCCCTCGATAGTCAGATACAGCAGCCCGTCGTCGTCGCGCACGGTCTCCGTATCGGGAAAAAGCATCATAATCCCTGCCGGCTCGCTCACGAGGTCAATAACCGCGCGCGCACGAAACGCTTCATCGCCGCCCTCGGCGAAAAACAGCAGCCTCGTCGCGCCGCCGAAGCACTCCTCCGTCACCGCCTCAAAAAAGTCGTATATCGTATCGGCCGTTTTGATGCTGAGCTGTCCGTTCATGCGAATCGCCGCCCGGTTTTTTATTCCGCAAAGCTCAAGGCTCGCCGCAGACTCCCGCAGGCAGAGCTCCAGCTCGCCTGCGTCTACCGTACCCTTCTGACGCGCGATAAATATAAGGTTGCTTCGACGCTTTATGTACGTCCCGACCGCGACTATCCGCCCGAGCAGCTCACGGCACGCCGAAGCGTCGTCCGCAGCCCTTATTCGTTCGAGCATCCCGTGCAGCAGGCTTATCTGCGGCGCCGTCTGCTTATCTATCATGTCGTAAAGCCTGTTTTCCTCGGCAATGCGCAGCAGCCGCTCCTTCTGCTCGGCCTCCGCCTTGAGCACGTCTCCCGTGTCCCGAAGCTCATCTCTCGTCATAAGAAGCTCATCCAATGTGTCCTGCAGCTCCTTAACGTTCTCGTTCCAGAAGACATACCCGTTCCGTATCGGATTCCCCTTCAGAATCGTATCCCTGTCAATTCTTCTTTCCCCTGTCAGCGCTTCGGTCATCGCTTCGCGCGAAACGGGCAGCGCCGATGACGACGCATTCACCGTTTCAAAATTTGTGTCGGTTATCCGTGCGCTTATAGTCGTAGCGTAAAATAGACCGTCATAATTCATGTTCGACTGTATAAGGCCGCACAGTATGCAGCTTTCAAATATTGCGACGCCCATTACGCACTGAAATACCGTAACGTCGCCCGCAATAATCATCAGCCATTCAATCCTGCTCGCATACAGCATGGAATAGGTAAATGCAACCGACAGCGGTATAAAAGGCAAGATAAGCACGCGCCTGCTTCGCGGCATACGGCATTTCATTATCATCCGCACGAGCGCCGCTATCAGGCATATCGCTATCCAGCCGATCACGATGACGCAGCCGACGCCGTAGCCGTTGCGTCTGTCCGTCCAAATAAGCTCATCTTCGGGAAAAGTGAAAACGAGCGTATGAAAATCGTTCGTCAGCACAAGCAGCGCAAGCAGCGCAGTCGGCACATAAAGCAGCAGCGTCCGGCGCGGCAGGCGGAAGCTCTCGCTTTTCCCGAGCGACATCGATATAAAAAGCGCCATAAGCGGAACAAAGAGTATGGGTATATAGTAGCAATACCACAGATATCTCGCCACATTCGGATCAGTTATAAAGAAATACTTTATTGTGCGGACAACGAGCCAGAAAACAGCAAACGCCGCAGACGCCATGAGGTGACGGCGTACCTGCCTCTGCACTATGCGGCGCTGCACCGACACGCCCCAAGCCGCTATCAGCGCTATAAAAATGAAGCTGCGCACGAAATCCATACCCGTGCTGATTTGGAGGCCAATTTTACCCGCAATCCTTATGCCCGTAGCAAAAGAGGCGAGCGCGGCCGCCGTCATATACTTGCAAATGCGCTTAGTCTGCGGCTTCATCGCCGTGCTACCTCCCCGCGTAAATCATACACGCATTTTATGTATTCTATCATATGTTCATAAGAACTGAAAACCCTGCTGATAATTCGAATTTATTGTATTCTTTTGGATATATAGGAAAGACATTGGGATTTGTATTAGCGTGAGCCGCGCGAAGTTGGGGAAGGGTGAAAATCGGTGTAGACGCCATGCGTTAAAGCGGTGGTTCGGTTCGGGTAAAGTGTCCACCGACGGGTTGCAGGGGCGGAGCCCCCTGCGTCAATCAAGCACAAAACTACCTTTGTCCGCCGAGCGCGGCGAGCGGGGCGGCGAAGCCGCCGCGCCCGCAGGGCGCAGGCTTCCGCAGGAAGCGCGAGCCGCGCGAAGCCGGGGAAGGGCGAAAACTCGATTCGAGCCGAGTGTTAGCCGAATATGGCAAAAACAAAATGCGTTAGTCTATGTTTGCGATATATTATATATATGCTTTCCTCTTTGCTTTTTCAATTTAGTTTGTAACAGAGCGCTTACACATGGGGGTTTGGGTTGCAGGGGTGCAGGGGTGCAGGGGTGCAGGGGTGCAGGGGTGCAGGGGTGCAGGGGTGGTGGGCTTGAAGCACAAGCAGTCCAACACCGACTGGACGACCACCATCACGGTGCAGCCCTGCGCCGACGAGATACTCGGCAGCCTCATCAACAAGACCTACGCCGAGAACACCAAGGCGTCGGCCATCGTGCGCGACCTGCTGAACATCTTCGGCGTGGAGGTCGCAAAATGCGAGCTTTCCATCGACAAGAGCTACCCGCGAGGGCGGGTGTGCCGGGGAAAGCTGAAACAGGTCTTGACGGAAATCGTGGTGAGCGAGTGCAAGAGCCGCTTCATCATTCGTGCCACCGGCCAGATTTACATAACCAAAGCGGATGACGGCATCAACAACGGCGTGACCCTCACGACCGCGACCGGGCTTCTCCGCTCGGACGAGGAGAAGGTCGTGATTCCCGTGGAGAATGACAGAACTCGACCACGAGCGGCGAGGGCCGGGAGGAAGATACGATTTCCCGCTCCTGTCTGCTCAACTACCGCATCGCCACTGCCGAGGTTGTGAGAATCCAGTCCAGCGACTTGAACGGAAAGTTCATCGTCGTGGAGGGCAAGCACACCGGCAGCAGGACGGGAGACTGGCAGACGGATATGGAACTGAAACCCTGTTAGGAGGTGAGGCTATGTCGAAAAGCATAAACGAATACAGCTACCAGCAAATCCACGATAAGAAGCTCGCGGAATCTATCTGCGTGGCGGCGGTCGTGAAGGTCACGGCGTTTGACCCGGCGAAGATGACGGTTAGGCTTCTTGGTCGTAGTAGAGGAACGTCATCGTGTTCCCGTCAGCCTTCATCTGGATCGCCGTCAGCGAGGTGCGGTAGTCGTGTTCTTTCAGGAACTCGTGCAGGGCTTCCTTCGACGGAAGCCCTTTCTCCGGGATACTAACAGAGCTGTTCATTGTGTCAGCCCTCCTCTCACAGCATCAGAACGAGGACGCCGACCATCACGCCCGCGCCAGCCACTGCGCAAATCAGGCGGTCCAAGACCTGATTGATGATGTAGCGCCGACGCTCGACCTTTGTCCACCGTTCGGCTTCTTCGCGTTCCCGCCGCTCGCGCTGCGCTCTGACGAAGCGCTCGTGATTGGCGTTGACGAGACGGATAATCTCGTCGTCGATGACCGCCTCGCGGTTCATGGGGATGATTTGACCTTTCATTGTTTTGCCCTCCTTTGCAAAATAGAAGAAACCCGCCATTTCTGGCGGGTTTCTGTATATAGGCAAATTCGGCTAACTATCAACGCATTATGTATTATACTATAAAATTACCTATTTTTCAAGTAGAACGAATCAGGGCAGCTCGCCCTCGGCACGGTCAATCACCTCAGCTTCAGGCAGCCTGAAAATCGCCACTTTCTGCTCGGAATAAACCTTGCCGGGAACGCGGTAGGACCGGGAGATATCCCAGTGATGCATGTCGGCTATGATCCGGCAAAGCTTAAAGCTGCTAACCTCCATGCCGCCAGTCCCGTTATAGACTTCCGGCGGCACGCTGTGTGATTTGAAGTCCCGCTTTTCATAAGGAGCAACCAGCAGCGTCTCTCCGCTTTCCTCGACCATAAAGCAGATCCGGGAGGGGCTGCCGAGGCCTCGAAGCGCATCCACGAAGATATGGATTCTGTTTGCTTTCAGGTAAAAGGAAATATATGTATCCTGCATGTCAATCCGCCTTCACCCTTTCTTTCCAAGGCCAGCTCTCCGGTTCGCTGAAATCGAATAGGAGCATGACCTTTTTGTCAACGGAAACGATCCTCCCTGTTGTCCTGTAGACATAATCCTGTTTCCAGCCCCAAGTATCAAAAAGCTGAGAGGTGAATGCCTTGCACTCGATCTTTCGGGCCTGCGGGTCCTTAACGTTCTTTACACAGTGGATGTTGTCCTTATCCTTGATCGTCACCGGTACGATCAGCATGCATTTTGTATTCGGATTGACCTCGATCCGGACACGCTCACAGTTATTCAATGCCAGAACGGATGCCTTGCTAAACGAAATACTACTGTACCAAAGTGTTGCTGACGGCAGACTCAAGCGCTGCATATGCTTGAACAATTCGCCGCTGACCACCTGAAACCCTTCATGGCTGATTTCAGGTATGAGATCGTTGCCCATCATCGTCGATTACCTCCCTATGCTTTGTCTGTTGTGATATATCCGTCTGCGAGGTCGATCTTGTACGAATCCTCATGCTGTTCTACGGGTATGCCAAAGTAGTCCCGCCATTCGCCGGGCAGGTATGATCCCTTGCGCTTGCCTCCATTTACAAAAAGCTCGAAGTCCGTCAGTTTGAAGAGGAACAGCACCTCATTGTTATAGACCGCCGGTTTGCCCATCATCTTATAGCGGTACTGCTTATCCCAGCCCATCAGGTCAAAGACCTTCGCCGCAAAGAGCCTGCAGAGCAGGTCTCGGTTGGTGAGCTCCTTGTCGCCGCCGCCTTTCGCCCAGCGCAGCGAATCTGGTGCATCTGGCTGGCAGGGGCGGATGATGAGCCGCTTCTGATCCGGATGAATCAGGATCTGGATATGCGTAACATTCGGAAACTTCCGTAGGCAGGCCATATTGAATTTGATCCGGGACTCCCAGATCGTAATAGCTGGCTCCCTTGTATGGGAGAACAGCTCGGCCTTCGTAACCTGATATCCCGCAAGATCTGCAAGGACCTCCGTTTCAGCGTCGGCTTCCGTAATCGCCTCGGCGTTCATAAAAATCTGTTCAGTCTGATCATCCATCATAGGGCATTTCGTTTCCTCTCGTTAGGTTATCTATGGTCAATTGCAGCTGCTCGGCTGTTGGGACATCGAACTGTTCCATCCCCGGCGCAGGTACGCTGGCTGCTGTCGTTCTCCATTCGCTGTCCGGAGCGAGGTAGTAGAACCCGTTCTCCAGAATGTGCTCATAGAATTCTTCTCCAAAGTCGTCGGTCCATTCGGCAGGGCATAGCTCCGTCCGCCTCCGGGCTGTGTTGTCCGCATTTTCTGATGGCACCAGCATGGCCGGTATCGCATTGACGAGGTTAAAAACAATGATCTGTTCCGCTCCACGCTTTGCCCACGTGCCGCGTACCCGGTAGATATACTCCGGGTCCCATTCCATGATCCTGAACAGCGCATTTCCGAAATGCTGACAGTTCAGCGTCTTTGAATAGACCGGCTTGTCTGGATCAGGTCGCCATCGGACGCTGTGCGTATCCCGTTCCCGACAAGGCCGGATGGCGATCTTTCGTTCTGCCGGATGCAGCAGAAGCTGGATGTATGCCACACTCTCAAAGCACCGCATGCAGAACAGGTTGAAAGAGACCCGGTTCTCAGCCAGCGTGATGGACGGTCCTTCATACCGGACCTGTGTGAACTGGTTCCGTACCACCTGATATCCCGAGAGATCGAATGCGCTGAACGACCGCTTGTCGATGGTCTTGACCTTCAGGACCTTGGCCACGGAATTGGAGATGTCGTAATACACGTTTGGATCATCATTGACCCAGTGATGGTTGATTGGAATGTACCCCCGGAAGATTCCCTCGTCGATCACGTGCAGGGCCGGGAGCCCTCCGCGCACATGATGCTTCCTGTTTTCTATGAGTGACTGGACCGCCTCGAACTTCTCCACGCTGATGATCGCCGGGTGGCGGTCGTGGTACAGATACTGATCGCGGTCCTGCTTGTTCTTCTTATGCTTGTGTTCGTACAGATCTGCCGTGAACGTCTTCCATGTGAGGACGTTGCCCACATAGCGCTCGTTGGTCAGGATGTATCCGATCGCGCTGGACGTCCAGTCCGTACTTCCGGTTTTCGTCAGGCACCCGATATCCTTGAGAAAGCTCGCTATGTTCTCCTGTGACCAGCCGGAAAGGTATGCATCGTAAATGAAGCGGACGATCCGGGCCTCGGATTCGTTCAGCAGCAGAGGCGCGTATTTGACATAGTGCCCGGCGGCATCCTTTTCCCGATCATACCCGAGCGGTGCCGGGGTCAGCAGCTTGCCGTCCTTGAACCGCTGTTGCAGCGACCAGTTCATGGATTCGCTTTTCTTGACGGATTCCTCCTGCGCGAACGTGGCGAGAAAGGAGAGCATGAACTCCGTATTCTCGCCGAGCGTGTACAGGTTATCGGTTTCAAAGAAAACGCCTACCGGTGGGGTCAGGCCTTTCAGCATACGGATCAGGGAAATGCAGTCGACCAGGTTTCGAGCGAAGCGGGATACGCTTTTTGTGAGGATCAGATCGTACTCGCCCCGTCGGCAAGCCTCGATCATTTCATTGAACTGGTCCCGGTTCTTGAGCGACGTCCCCGAGATACCCTGATCGGCAAATATGTGTCTCAGGTCCCAATTGGGGTGGTCCTGAACGAGCTGACGGTAATGCGCCTGCTGCAATTCAAACGAGGAAAGCTGCTCATCGTTATCGGTTGAGACACGACAATATGCGCAAACCCGAAAGAACCGATCCTTCTCGTTTGGATTGATCTTCGGCTTTGCCGGAATAAACGTCTTTTCGCCGGTGTCCTCCCGCTGGTAAATCTGACGCAGTTGCTCTCTGCGGCCATCATCCTGCATCGCTTTCCTCCTTTATGATCCCGACGGGTCGTCCAGATGCCAGTACCAGACGCCGTCACTTCTGTATGATTGAACGCCAAGCTCCTTCTTGGCAGAATGTATCGTCCGTTCGGATATCCCCATCAGCTTCAGCTTGTTCAGGATATCCGTGCTGTGCGCATCATGTTCGCAGAGCATCTCCATCACAATCCGCCGGGCAAGCGCCTTTTTGCTTTCGTCGATCTCATAGTCCTTGATCTGGCTCGTATCCACCTGACACTGGCCGATCCAGCGCAGACCCGATTTCGGATCGAACGAGAACGCGATCGTAGTCCCTTCCGGTGCAAGGCTTGACTTGACAGGGAACATATACCGGATCGACGGATCGTCCCTGTCCCGTGAGATCATCAGCACGCTGCGGGCGATAGCAGCAATGTCGATACTACCAAGGCCTCGATACAGGTTCTTCTCGCCGCTGGCCTTGTTCATGTGCCCGATCACGACCATGGCGCACTTGTGCTTGGAAGCGATATCTGCCAGCCGTTTCAGTTGCTGCCGCATCCGGCCTGCGCTGAACATGTCAGAATCCTGCGAGAGATACGCCTGCAGCGGATCGAGGATAAAGAGCCGGGCCTGCGTTTCCTGTATCACTTTTTCGATCCGCGCATCTTCCAGCGTCAGCGGGATGTCCTCGTCCACGATATAAGCGATTCGGCTGCAGTCCGCACCGGCGGCCACCATGCGCGGCTTGACCGTATCGGAGAGATTATCCTCCGCCGTCTGGTACACCACAGACTGCGGCTCCGGGATACGGAACCCGTCCGGCATCTTCTTTCCCCGGGTGAGCAGTGCGGCGATGTTGATCATGAACGTGGACTTGCCTTCGCCGGGATCACCCTGCAGGATCGTGAGCTTGCCGTATGGGATGTACGGATACCACAGCCACTCGACTTTGCGCTGTGTGACAGAGGAAAAGTACTCGTATTGGAAGTTTTCACTATGCTTCATGACCGTCTCCAAGTTCACAGGCTATTGATTCTTTCGTTTTTTTTAGACATCAGTTCGACGAGACCACAGATATAAGATGCTTCTTCTTCCGTAAGCCCTGACAGGTCAACGGATCGGATGTTCGTCTGGCCCAGAAGATAATCGGTGCTGACGCGGTACAGGTTAGCAAGGCGGACGAGGATCTCGAAGGAGGGCTGCCGGATATCGTTCTCATATGTTGAGATCGCGCTCTTGTTCACGCCGATCAGCTTGGCTACCTGCTCCTGACGGAGGCCCTTGCTCTGCCGTAGTTCTCTAAGCCGTTTTGAAAAATTCGCTATCATAGTGCGGGTACCTTTCTTTGCACAATAAAAGTAATAGCGAAAAAGCGTTGCCGTTTGGGCGATTTCACTTGCCGTTTTGCAAACTTGCAAAATTCTAAGATTGTAATCGGCTTCCGAATTACGACCTTCCCAAGAAGTCAAATTGCCCGGAAAGCCTTATTTTATCGGGGTGTCAGCTTGTCACAGGGAACCGAAGAATCGGAAAAAACCTGTCCAAACCGACACACCCGTAATCTTGCCTCCTTACACGCTCATTTCATCTGGTAATCTCTGTTCCGTCGTAAAAGCGGAATGTTATGGCCCCATCTCTGTGAACCGTTGCGCAGTCCACCGTCGTGATCCAAAGGCGGGGGTCGAATTCCGTCAGCAGGTCGTCCCGCTCACGAATGGCTGCCATGAATCGGTCGATGGCCTTGGCTCTGGCCTGCTTCTCTTTCCGAAGAGCGTCCAGAGACTCGTAACGGCTTTTAGCCTTTTCGTATCGGTCAACGTAAGCGTTGTACCGATTGATATACTCGGTCTGGTTCTGTGCGGTCGCAAAGTTCTCATCGACACACTTTCGCGTAAGACCTGCCACCACCTCCATTTCCTGAACGAGTTCCTCAATCTCAGTGTCCATTGCAGTGGTGTCGGCAAGGACCTGTTTAGTCGCTTCGCATGCCAGAATGCAGGCAGCCTTATCGGACGCCATGCTGTTGTACGCTGCTACGAACCGTTTCTGGATCTCTGCCTCGGTCAGGTGCGGGGTTTGGCACTTGGCCTTGCCCTTATCGAATTTGCAGTTGCATTGCCAGATGCTGGTCCGGTAGCAATCGTTCGAATGCCATACCTTCCCGCCATACCATCCGCCGCAATCACCGCATTTGATCTTTGCCCCGAATATGCTCTTGCCGCTATAGGCTCTGCCGATCTGTTTTCTGCGCTTGATCTCATCCTGAACGGCCTCCCATTCCTCCGGATCGATGATCGCTTCGTGGCTTTCCTCGATATAGTACTGAGGTACTTCGCCCTCATTGACTTTCCTTTTCTTCGTCAGAAAGTCCGTAGTAAAACACTTTTGAAGGAGCGCCGATCCCCGGTATTTCTCGTTCTGCAGAATGCTGTTCACGGTCGAGGCGCTCCATTTCGGCTTCCCAGAAGGGCTCGGAATCCCTTCTGCGGTCAGTTCCCTTGCAATGCCGCCGACCGTCATTCCTGTCATGAAGTCCCGGTAGATCCGGCGAACGGTGACCGCCTGCTCCGGATTGACCACCGGCGGGTCGTCCTTTTTCAGTCCGCGATCGTAACCGAGGAAGATCAGCACCTTTTTGAAGATGTCCCGAAACCCAATGGCCGAGGACAGCTTCCGATCGACTACCGCACACATGACGCCTGTCACGTAGTCGATCACGACAAATGCCAATAGTGCGTACAGCAATCCGTCACAACCTCCCAGAAACCATCCAAGCCAGCCGCCCACAGCGGTGAACGCCACTTGAACCGAAACCCAAAATTCCTTCATAGATAAAGCCCTCCTTATGCTGTTCGTTTATAGAAATAGCAGGTGATGTACGGCTGGACATTGTTATGCGCCGTACCGCTGCCCTTACTGCCGGTGTTGCCGGACAGGGTCGCCGTATGCGTATGCCCGCCGCCTGAACCTGTTGTTGCAGGACCCGTCGAGCCGCCGTTGGTGAAGTACTTATAGGAGCTACCTGAACCGGAGCCGACCTTGTACGTACCGGATGCCGCCTGATGTGTATGCCCATCCACCGCCGTGACAGTCACCGTACCGCTGGACAGTGCATGGTTGTGGCTGGGCATGTTCGCCGCAGCCAGCGTGACGGTCTTTGCACCGCCGGTCTTTTCCACCGTGCTGAAATCCGAGTCGCTGCTGTCCACGCCGACCGGCACCTTGCCTGCACCCCACAGCACCCATAGCTGTCTGCGGGACAGGCTCGTTTTCAGCTCATACGCGTTGATGATGCTTTCCTTGACCTCGGAGAGCATGTCGATCGCTTTTTCCATGTCCGCATGATCGCCAAACGCCATCGTCGCCGGGTTATGGATCATCATGAGCGCGGTCGGTGCGATCAGCACCTTGGTACCGGCCATGGCAACAACGGAAGCGGCAGATGCGGCCACGCCGTCGATCTTGACCGTGACGTCGCCCTTGTAGTCCATGAGCATGGTGTAGATCTGGCTTGCCGCGATACAGTCGCCGCCGGGTGAATTGATCCAGACGGTGATCGGGCCGCTGCCGGAAAAGAGCTCATCTTTGAACATAGCCGGGGTGACGTCATCGTCAAACCAGCTTTCCTCGGCAATCGTGCCGTAGAGCTCAAGAACTCTCTCTGCCGGAGCGTTTTCGTCCGCCTGGTTTATCCAGTTCCAGAACTTCCTGTTCTTCATTGGTTCTGTCCTCCTTTCCATCGGATTCGGTATTTGCAAAAGCACCCGCCTTGGAAAGTGGGAGCATGTTGCCGTTTACGAGATAGAGATCGCCGCCATCTTCTTCGGATATGCGGTCGAGGTTCTCCAGTTCCCGGATGTCGTTTGCGCTCATCCATCCGTTCTGTCTTGCCGTGGCGTACCCGGACATCCGGCTCTGGTAGTCGCCCCGGAGCAGGCCTTCCACATTGAATTTCACAAAGTACTTCTGCTTCTCCGAAGGCAAGAGCAGGGAACGCTGAATCGACTGCTCCCATCTCACGACCCACGGATCGAGCGTGTACTTCACGAACTCCAGGGATTGCTGCTCTATATTGGAAAAGCTCGATTTCTCGAGGTCGCCTACCATGTGCGGCGGGACTCGGAAGATTCGAGCTATCTCGTTGATCTGGAATTTGCGCGTCTCGAGGAACTGTGCCTGCTCCGGAGAAATGGAGATTGGCGTGTACTTCATGCCTTCTTCCAGCACAGCGATCTTCCCGGAATTGGAGCTGCCTCCGAACTGGCTCATCCATGCATCGCGGACCTTTGCCGGGTCCTTGATCGTGCCCGGATGCTCCAGCACGCCGGAAGGCGCGGCACCGTTGGCGAAAAACTTGCTGCCGTACTCCTCCGTAGCGATCGCAAGGCCGATGGCGTTCTTGGCCATGGCGATGGGCGAGTATCCAACCAGCCCGTCAAAGCCGAGACCGGGGATGTGAAGTACGTCCGACGGCATGAGCACGACCAGGTCGCCCTTAGTCGTATGTGCCTCGTCCGAGGAACGCTGGTACTGGTAGTACAGCTGGCCGTTGGTGTCCCGGTTCACGCTCATCTTGTTTGCCATGAGCGGGTAAAGGCCAACGACCTCGCCTTTGCCGTTCCGGATGATCTGCGCATACGCGTTGCCGTAGAGCAGCAGGTGCGTCATGAGCGTTTCCCGGAACACAAACGAGCTCATCTCCGGATTCGGTTCATCATGCAGCAGCAGGTACAGCGGGTGACCCGTCGCCTTCTCTTTGCCGCCGTCCTCCTTATACCGGTAAAGGTGCAGCGGGAGTCCTGCGATCGCTTCCGACAGGATACGCACACAGGCGTACACTGCCGTCATCTGCATGGCGCTGCGCTCGTTCACGATCTTGCCGGAGGAGCTCCCGCCCATGTAAAAGGCAAAACTGCTGCCGGGCGTCCGGTTCACAGGCTTATCTCTGGATTTGAACAATCCGCTGAAGATTCCCAATCCGTATCACCGTCCTTTCAAAAATGAGCATAAAAAAAGCACCTGCGTTCACAGATGCTTTCCCTTATGGTTTGGCGTTTGCCCTTATTTTATGATTTGTTTTAAGGGCAATCCTTGCATATTAAGGGATTCCTACTTTGTCCTGAAGTAACAGGTATTCTTCCCACCATCTTCCCGTTTCAGTTCGCCAGATTCAACAAGCTTTCGCAAGGCTCCTTCAATTGAGCTTACGCTGAGAGAGGGGCATAGTTCTCGTATATCCTGCTTTGTAAAGCGACCGATTTTATTCTCTGTCGCAAGTCTGACAGTTTCTAAAGCAGACCGTTTGGTTTCGACCAGGGCAAATCGATCTTCAAAATCTTTATAAGCAGACAGAATCGTTCCAAGCAGATACTTGATGAAAGGAACAGGATCATCATGTCCTTCATGCCATCCATCCTGAGATGCCGAAAGCGAATCATAGTACAGGTCTTTATTTTTCGCAATTTTTGCTTCCAACGAGATGTATTTCCCAACATAGAAGCCATTACGATAAAGGAGTAATGTTGTAAGCAATCTACTCATCCGCCCATTGCCATCATTGAAAGGATGAATGCACAGGAAGTCGTGAATAAAAACCGGGATCGCGATCAACGGTTCAAGTTCCATGTTGCCGATGACCCGATTGTATTCTTCGCAAATTCTATCAAGCGCATCTGGAGTTTCATATGGTGCAAGCGGCGTAAAAAGCGTTTCCGTAT
>OIZL01000340.1_pt1 | contig 36629 bp, 37 predicted proteins | sample 1588541 | NCBI WGS metagenome assembly OIZL01 (sample SAMN03283285) | human gut metagenome | biome: human-associated habitat; material: feces | host: Homo sapiens | place: Peru | collected 2012 | reverse complement strand
GCTTTCTTTTTTCTATTTATTTTTCCTACAAAAATTTTACCCTACGCGGGAAAATGACGCAAGGAGACGGCAGAGAAGGTTGACAGTATTTCCAAGGGCAGATAAACTGAGTAGCAGAGACTTTTACATATTTGAACGCTGGGTGAAAGGCGCGCTGCATGGACAAAACGATGCCACAGCGCGATCTTGTCGCATGGACAGACAGTTTGAAAATATACAGTGGAAAAAAGGGGACTGACTTTTGCAGAAAAGCAGCCGGGAAAAGGAGAAGTTATGAGAAAAAAGGAAGGAATCGTTGTAGTGGCAGCGCTGCTTGCGATGGCGCTGACATCGTGCGGAGAACAGAAAACGGAAACGGCGGAGCCGGAGCAGATACAGCAGAGCGGGACAGAAACGGTGGAGCCGGGAAAAGAGCAGACAGAAGAAAGCAGTGGGAACAGTGCGCAGGGGGAAGCGGAAGCGCAGAGCGTGATCCGCTATCCCATGGATTTTTATGGAAGATATGCGATAAACGATCAAAATATTTATTTCTGCTATGACGGCACAATATACAGTCTGAACCGAAAGGACGACAGTCTCAGCATTTTGCAGAGTTTTGCAGAAACAGGGGACGACGGGGAGACGGCGCTTTTTGAGGGATTCGATGAGCAGAGTTACAGAGAATTGGAGGAGCAGCTCTATCTGGACAGAGATTACCTCTATTTTTTGCGGGATGTGTACGATGCAGAGAAGTCGGAACAGATCGAAAAGGCGCTGTGGAAGATCGATACCAGAACGGGGGAGAGGGAACAGCTGGAGATTCCGGCAGAGGAGATCACGGCGATCTATGTGGTCGATCATCAGCTCTACTACTGGTATTATGATGCAGATTATAACTTTTCGCACGAGGTCTATCAGCTCGAAGAGGATGGCAGCGTCGGCATGAAGATAACCGGACAGGAAAACGACCGGTACTGCGCCATGCCGGAGGGATATACGGAGACATATGCGGGTGCCTGTCTGCATTTTGTTTATCAGAGCAGTCATTATGAAAAAGTGCTTTTGCTGAATGAAGAGATGGAGCCGGTGGTCTATGATACCGTAACGAAGGAAGAACAGGCGGTGCCGTCCTATAATGAACTGGACTATTATGACGGTCAGCATCTGGTTTTCCGGATTGCAGATTACAGCGCAGGAGACGGAGAGGAACAAAACTACTATATAGATGTGGCAGACGGGGAACAGAAAGAGCTGGATGCGGCGATAAAAGTGGTTATCGGCGCAGATCAGGAGGGAATCTACTATTTGGCAAAGAACGAGGGAGAAGAAAGCGTTACGCCGATCGAGGAGGAGCTGTATTATTTTTCCTTTGAAAATATGGCAGGGAACAAAGAGCCGCAGCACATCCGGACGATCACAAAAAGCGGCCGGGTGAAAGATAATCTGGAATTTTTCCAGACGAGCTTTCTGGCGTTTGAAAAGCAGAGTTATTATACCATGGAAGATCAGGACTATGATCTGGATCTGTACCGCACAGACTGGTCGGAGGGCGAACCGGTCTATCAGGAATGTGGCAGACTTGCCGCCAGCGATCTGGAGGCTCTGGGAGAATACACCTTTTTCAACGGTACGGAGAACTGCCCTGACTGTGGGAAGCTGGTACTGACCTATTATTTGGAAGGATTCCGACTGACGGAAAAGAAAGCCGGAGATGCTGCGATCAATGAGGCAATCCAGACGTATATGGACGAAAACGCAGAGAGCGCTTCCTCAGATTTCGAAGAGGAGAGCTGCGATATGCACGAAGATGGATTCGGGATGAGCAATTTCAGAGAGATGGATCTGACGATCACGTACTGGAGCGAGGATTATATCGGCTTTTTGTGGAATGGGTACGATTACTGGCGCGGGGCGGCGCATGGGATGCCTTATAGGGTTTTTAAGCTGTATGACAGGAATACGGGAGAAGAGCTTCAGATAGATGAAATTCTGGAAACACCGGAGGAAGAGCTGAATAAGCTCATTGCCCGGAAATTTGAGGAAAGCGGAGCAGGGGAAGAACTTGGAGTGGACCTGAGCTATGTCTGGGAAAATGTCGGTTACTACAAGGATCACCAGTTCCGCGCCGGATATTATTATCTGAATGAAAGAGGACTGGTATATTACTTTGGCGTATACGAGATTGCAAGCTATGCAGCGGGGATGCCGTCCGTTGAGATACCCTACGAGGAACTGCAGTGGAAGATCAAGCTGTATTAGGGATAGAGGATACGGGGAAAAGTGCCTTGACAGGGAGAGATGTTATGCTACAGGGATGCTGTCCGTATAACTCGCCTGGATTTTGAGAGACATCTTCGGCGTATCACGTATGAAGAGAAGGCTTCAAGAGGTTTATGATCCGAAGATTTTGCAGGAGCGGGAAGGCATAAGGCGGTTGATTATGGAAAAGAAAACAGGAGTGGTGCACAGATGATCGAAAAGGAAAATTTCCATGTATTTAATTATGTGAAAAAAGAAGAGTATTCCGGCAGCATGGACGGGATGCGGTATCTTCTGAAAAAAGCGAAAAATGGCGAGGAAGATGTGATACGGGTAACTGTCTGGCCGGAGCCACTCGGCATTTTCCGGACACCCGATGAGCAGAAAACCGTAACCGAAGTGCCGCTTACAAAGGAAGGCGTAGAGCAGGCGGCAGACTGGCTAAACGAGCAGTACCAAAGCCGGGAAGAGTTTTGGCTGGAAAGCCAGAAAAGACCATGGACGGAATACATTTGAGTAAGATTTATCCTTAAAAAGAACGCAGGATAGATGGGACGAAAGGATTGCGATGAGAGAGCAAAAAAGAAATACACAGTCAAAACCGATAAAAAATTCCGGTAATAGAACGGCTGAAGCCGGGAGAAAACCCAAAATGCAAAGTCTGTGCCCCGTTTCAGCAAAATGTGGGGGCTGCCGGTACATTGATATGCCCTATAGCGAGCAGTTAAAGATCAAACGGAAGAATGTACAGAAAATACTGGAGCCGTTCGGCAGGCTGGAGGAAATGATCGGCATGGAGGATCCCTTTCACTACCGCAATAAAGTGCATGCGGTATATGATTTTCAGAAAGGAAAAGGGATCGTGTCGGGCATTTATCAGGAAGGAAGCCATCGCGTGGTCCCGGTGGAAAGCTGCTTGATCGAGAACGAAAAGGCCGATCAGATCATTGTGTCTATACGGGAACTGGCAAAGTCCTTTAAGATCAAAACCTACGATGAAGATACCGGCTATGGGCTTCTGCGGCACGTGCTTGTCCGGACGGCGCACGCAACCGGTCAGATCATGGTGGTGCTGGTGCTTGGCTCTCCGATTCTCCCGTCAAAGAACCATTTTGTACAGGCATTATGTAAACTTCATCCAGAGATAACGACCATTGTGATCAATGTAAATAATAAGAAAACCAGTATGGTTCTGGGAGACAAGGAGCAGGTGATATATGGAAAAGGCTATATAGAAGACGAGCTTTGCCACAGAACCTTCCGGATTTCCCCGAAGTCCTTCTATCAGGTAAATCCCGTGCAGACAGAGAAGCTGTATGATAAGGCAATCTCATATGCGGATCTGCGTGGAAACGAAACCGTGATCGACGCTTACTGCGGAATCGGAACGATCGGACTTGCTGCGGCGGACCGGGCGGCGAAGGTGATCGGTGTGGAGCTCAATCAGGACGCTGTCAGAGATGCGGTGGTCAATGCGCGTGTGAACAAGATCCGCAATGTGGATTTTTACCAGAATGATGCGGGGCGGTTTATGGTGCAGCTTGCCGACGCGGGAGAGAAGGTGGACGTGGTATTTATGGATCCGCCCAGAAGCGGGAGCACGGAGGAATTCATGGACGCTGTAATGACGCTTGCACCTGACCGTGTCGTGTATATTTCCTGCAACCCGGAGACGCTTGCGAGGGATCTTGCGTATCTTACCGGGGAGAGAGGAAGGAAAAATATGGGAAGATACCGGGTGGAGAAGATGACCGCGGTGGATATGTTTGGGTTTACGGAGCACGTGGAGACGGTAGCCTTGATGTCACGGAAATAAAATCAAGTGCCAGAAAGCGGCGTATTTCCTGGCTTTTTCGGAGGTTTGGATTTGAACCCAGACTTCTGAAAAAGCTAGGTTTTCTTATATGGAAACATATCTACTGCAAAATGTGTGTCAGGTTGTAACCTCAGATTAGATGTCACGATTTGAAGCAGTGGATTAGATATCAGGCATTTTGGAGTGATTTTTGGAAAATGAAAAGTGCTGACAACCAATCCGGCAACTCGACCTAAAAGGGGAGTTTCGAGGCCTTGGATTAGATTAAGACAGGTTGTGACCTTGGAATGGATGTCGAGGAGGAAGAATACATATGGGACTTCTTGAGCCTATAACTCATAAAGAAGAAATCGAAAATCTCTTGAATGAGGCACAAACAAAATACGATACGGCCCTTAATAACTTTAACAAGCAAAAGGACAAAACAGCAGATTGTCTAGAAGAACTGGGGAAAGTCAAGATAAAAGCCTGGGCTGAAGGAATGGATAGTTTTGTTACCAATTTTAGTGCGTTTAACAATATTGAGATCATCAAGACTGTAGATACTAACGTGAGCTTCATTGGTAGTAGTGAAAAACCACAGCAAATGATAGTTAATATGCAACAGGCATCCTTGACAGCATCAGAAGTGGCGAAAGCTGGAGTAGCTGCAGTTGGCAGTGGTGCTTTGATAGGAATTGCTTCTTACGGCGGTGCCATGATGTTTGGCACGGCATCAACAGGAACAGCAATAGCAGCTCTGTCTGGAGCGGCTAAGACAAATGCAACGCTTGCTTTTTTGGGAGGTGGTTCTAAAGCAGTTGGAGGATTGGGAATTGCTGGAGGAAAACTTGTTCTTGCTGGAATTGTTGCAGCACCTGTATTAGCTGTCGCAGCAGTTATAACTAGCGTGAAATCTAAGGAAAGACTTGCGGAAGCCAAAAAGATTCATGCGGAGGCTATTGATGCAGCAGAAAAAATGAACATGATGACAACGGGAATGAATGGCATTGAAAAAATGTCGGACAATTACTCGGATTTTATAAAAAAACTAGGAAAGAAATTCAAGCCGTTTGTAGTTGAATTGGAGTGCATAAAAAAAGCACATCCAGTACAAGATGGAGGGCAGATAGACTTCAATTCACTCACAACGGTGGAACAGAAGACGCTTCATTTGTCATGGCTTATGGCTCAAATCTATTATCATGTCTTATCAACGCCAATCTTGACAGCGGATGGAAAGGTGTCAATGGAAGCAAAGCAGGTTATTGATACGGCAAATAAAGAATTCAAACAGTTTAAGAAAGACACATTCAAATTATCAGGCGAGGATGCACAGGCCGCCAATATTTTGTGGCATTCATCAGCAAATATGATGCTGCTCTTGAATTTGGTGGTGTCAATTGCAATGCTGGGATTGGGGGTATTTGCGTTTCGATATGGCATAATGCGCGGTTTGGTATTTATAGTGTCTGCGATGATAGCTTTCCCAATATTCTTTAAAATCAAGGTCCCTTCAGATAGCAGATTGTGGCTGTATAGAATCTATAGATTGATCGCTGCCTGTGCGTTTGCAGTTATAATGCAGTGTATTTTGTAGAGGAGATGATGGTATGTCTATATTTGATAAAATAGCCAAAGACTCTGCAAATCAAGCGGGGGCGATAATTGGCAATGCAGCATCAGAGAGTGCGAGAAATGCAACATCACAAGGAATTCAAGGAATGGATCTTTTTCGAGAGGTTGCAGAGAAGAAACGAAATGTTGCATTTGATCAAGCAAAGGGTAACTTATTTGAATATATAGAAGCAGCAAAATTCAATACAGAAGCAGCAAAACAGGCAAGTGAGCTTAAGGCTGTTGTTACAGATTCCGTTGGACGTCCACATGATGCCGCTGATATCGAAATCATGAAGGATGGTGGGGTTGTTAGGCAGGTTCAAGCGAAATTCTCTGATTCTCAAAATGCTGCAGCGGATTCTGTGTTTATGCAGAAACGTGATAAATATGCCGGAATGCAGAGACTCATCCGTAAAGAAGATAATTATGTGGACAAAGCGACTGGAGAGAGTACGTCACTTTTGAAAAAAGCTAAAAGTCTTGCACAACAAAGAGCTGAAGGAAACGGAGTTTATAAAGAACAGTACAAAGACGTTGCTGAGAATATCACAGATGAGTTGCATCACGAAAATATATCATCCGGAGGAACGACATTGGATGAGGTCAGGGGAGCGTATGAATCTCCTGTTGAATATGCTAATGGGTTCGAGAAGCAGCAGGTAAAAGCTGAAATGAAGGTATCAGCCAAAAACATGGCAGCTGCAAGTATGGTAACAAGCGGCATTGTCTCCGGAGTTATGAATATGTTTTCTGTTTTTAAAGATGAGAAAGAATTGACAGAAGCATTAAAAGATGTTGGAGTAGACGTCGTCAAAAGTGGAGTTCGAGGCGGGGCAACAGGAGCGCTTGGAACTGCCATTAGATATCATGGCCTGAAAAGTGGAAGTAGCTTATTGAGTGATTCTACAGCCGCAACTGTTATGGCGGGTGGAGTGATAGACGGCGGAGTTGCGCTGTATTCATATGCCCGCGGAGAAATCACTCCAGAACAATTAAGGGATGAGTTGATAGATACAACTGCAAAGGCAGCTACTACAGTTTATTATACAAAAGCAGTTACGGCAATTCTTGGTGCATCTGTGAATCCTTTTGTGCCAATGGCGGTTTATACGACGGCAAGTTATGTCATTACATGTACAAGAGAAATTATACGAAATGCAAAGCTAAATACGGAAGAATATGAGCGTTTAACTGCTATTTTGGAAGAGTCTACTAGAGCAACCCAAGAGGCTCATGCAGAATTTGCTAAACATGTGGCTCAATGTGAAGAACGACAACGTAGCATGCTAAATCAATTTATAGAGTCGTTTGAGTATAATATCGATACAGGCGAAAACTATGATGAATCATTAATTGCGATTGTGAATTTTGCAAACCAGGCAGGATTTGCATTGCGGAATGTGGATTTTGACGATTTTGCTCAAGCAATGACGTCGCACAAGACTTTTAGACTGAAATAACAAACTACCCTCCCGGTCATCATGGTCGAGAGGGTTTCGTGCGTCTATGTGTATTATCCTTCAATGTCAATTTTAAGTCCGGACTTGAGTTCCACTGTGAAGTGGTCATCCCAGATAATGATGCGCTCAAGCCAGCGCTTTACCAGGGCCTCGTCGAAGGCTTCCAGGTGTGCGGGCTGCTGCTTGATGAAATCCTGCAGTTCATTGATGAGGGCAATCTGTGCGTCCCTACTGTTCTTTGGAAATGTCACCATTCGCAAGCGCCTGATTTGCCTGCTCTGCAGCAGTCTTGAGAGTAGTGAGCTTTTCCTTCGTTTCAATGACAGCGTTGGAGAGGAGCTTCTGCTTCTGGGCAAGCAGCTCGGTATTGCCAGGATCTAGTTTCAGTAGCTTCTCGACATCCTTAAGCTGACTCTGCGTATTCTTGATTTCTGAATTGACACCCTTTAAGGCTGTCTGAAGCTTTGTGGTATCGCCGGCGATCTCGACTGTGATACCCTTGATTCTACTTCTCGCCATAGGCTCCTCCTTTCCTGAAATTGGGCATAAGAAAAGCACCTACCATTTCTGATAGATGCTTTCTGAATTGCTATTCTGTTTTTTAAATCTATTTTTTGAATAGATCTGAGTGCGTACCAAGCCTGTAAAGCATGAGTACTAAAACGTTGTTCTGAATCTCATAAATGAGTAACCAGTCCGGTTCAATGTGGCACTCACGTGTGCCCTTATAGTTGCCTGTAAGATCATGGTCTCTGTATTTTGCTTCCAGCGTACCGCCATTCGCCAGAATATCGATTACCTCAAACAGCTTATCAAGATTTTTATTTTGCTTTTTGGCAAGCTTCAAATCTTTTTTAAACTGATTGGTAAACTGAATGTCGTATTTCATACGTCGAGAGCTGCCTTAAGCGCATCCATACTGGAATAACGCGGAGCAGAAGGATCCTTCATCATTTTTCTGCCTTCCTCAATGGCAGCGGCTGTTGTATCATTCGGTACTTCCAGTTTTAATTCAAAAGGAATACCATGCTCACGGATAGCGGTTCTCAGGAACATATTTACAGCAGTTGTCATATTCAGACCAAGCTCATTGAAGATTTCCTCCGCCTGATCTTTAATTGCCTTGTCTGTACGAATATTTAAATTAGTTGTTGCCATACAGAACACCTCCATTCAAGTATAGTATACTCAAATACGCGTCTGATGTCAATACACTGTCATTATATAGGGCGCATAAATTCTGCTAAAATGCATCGAAATCCATCTGCGTAGCGATCTGCGCATAGCCTTTGTACTCATCATTCCTTCAGTTGCCTGCGGGTAAGCTCATGAGCCACAGCTTGAGCACCCGGCTCTGATTCCTGCCAGTAGTGGTCAGAGTAGCGGATAAAGTGGGTGGCGGAAGAATAGCGAAGCTCGTTTGAGAAGTACTTCGCTAATACCTCAGCCTGTCCTACATCGGAGTAATCCTCCGGTTTATAACAGGAAGGATCGTTATAGATTTCCGGTGCGACATATCCATCCTGCTGTTGCACGCGGGCATAGAAGCGCTGGGCACTGTGCCAAATGGTAGTAAGCTCGGCAGCATCCAGTGGTGGATTGCATTTATCTGCTTCTTCAAGAAATGCCTGATAGGCCGTGTCACCGTCGCCATATTTCTTGATGACCTTTCCAGCAAAACGAGACAGGGTTGCATTACGACTGCCTTCGGGAATCGTTGCGCCATCATATTGACCTTCCGGCATATCCTCATCGAAAATATCCTCATTCTCTAATACTGTTTCATTGACAGTTCTAGGTCTCTATTATATGGATGCGTTTGACGGAAGTAGGGTGTTGGATATCAAGCCGTATATGTCAAGCATTGACCGGATTGAGTCGCCGGTGACGCCGCAGTGGTGCGCACATTGGCCCAAGTCCTATGAGGAAAGCGGGCAGTTTGACTGGGCGTCGGAATTTAATTTTTAAGACGATCAGACTGCAAAGCTGCACGGAAAAGGAGGGCAACATGTTATCAGACTATATTTGTAATAGACCAACAATAGAAACGGACAGATGCATTCTCAGACCGATGAGCGCTGATGCCGCTGCAAATTTCCGCCGCAGGATTACATTTCCGGTCAAAATCAGATATACTATAAAAGACAGGAATGTATGAAAAGCCTGTTGCCATGCAAAGATAAAAACGCAATGTGCATCCAAAGATGCGCTAGAGCCGGTAGGTAGCCCGGCCGTCACGAAAAGAAAAACGTGGTAAGTAACCTGCCCCTCCGGGTTGTCCATTCTTTGCACATCATTTGCGCGAAGCACGGGAACATCGGTGTCGCGACAACGAAGGTAAAGGAGGGATTGTCATGGGCAGAGCAAGTGGCAGACTGACGGTATTTTTTGAGGATCCATTCTGGATAGGCGTTTTTGAGAGGATCGAAAATGCAGAATTATCCGTGGCAAAGGTGACTTTTGGCGCCGAGCCGAGAGATTACGAGGTGAAGGAATTTGTCTTAAAATACTAGGATCGTCTGCGGTTCAGTCCGGCTGTGGCAACTGTTGTCAGGGAAGCGAAGAAAAATCCGAAGAGACTTCAGCGAGATGCGAAAAAGCAGATGCAGGAGAACGGAATCGGAACGAAGTCGCAGCAGACCCTGAAATAGCAGCAGGAGCAGAACAAACAGGAGCGAAGGATCAGAAGCCGGGAACAGAGATTGGCGGATGAACGGAGACTGTTTGAACTGAAACAGCAGAAAAAGAGAGAAAAGCATAGGGGACATTAGTCCCTGCGCTCTGGAAGATGCACGATGTACCGGGCAGACTGTCTGCTGCGGCGCATCGGCTGCCGGGGTGGCTGCGCAAGCAGGGGAAAGGTGAACCTGAAAGGAGAAAGAAAAGTATGAGCCGAGTAAATTTTGGAGCAAAACCGTATGTATATCCCATGCCGGTGCTGATCATTGGAACGTATGATGAAAACGGAGTGCCGGACGCGATGAACGCCGCGTGGGGCTGCATTACCGATATGAATGAAATCTCGATCAGTATGGGAGAGCACAAGACAACGGAAAACCTGAGAAAGACGGGAGCGTTTACCGTGAGCTTTGGAACCAGCGATACGGTTGTGGCCTGTGATTATGTCGGTGTTGAGTCGGCAGCTAAAGTGCCGGATAAATTTGAGAAGGCTGGTTTTCATGCAGTAAAGAGCGCCTATGTAAATGCGCCGATCATTGAGGAACTTCCGATGGCGCTGGAATGTAAGGTCAAGAGTTTTGAGGATGGGATCCTGATCGGAGAGATCGTGAACGTGAATGCGGAGGAAAGGATCCTGACGAACGGAAATATCGATCCGGGCAAACTCAAGCCGATCACCTATGATCCGGTCAACAGCACCTATATCGGACTTGGCGAGAAGGTTGGCAACGCCTTCAAGGATGGAATAGCGCTGAAATAAAATAAGGCTGGAGGAGACGGCGTATGCGATTGGCACTGGTGCAAATGGCAAACTTGGGAAGCATGGCTGCAAATCTGGAGAGCAGCCTGCATTATATAAGGAAGGCGTCGCAGAACGGAGCGGATCTGGTATTGTTTCCGGAGGTTCATCTGACGGAGTTTTTCCCGCAGTATCCGGCGCAGGAAGTTTCGTCTTATCTGGTGTCACTGGATTCAGAGCTGATGAACCGGTTTTGCGACTGCTGTAAAGAAAGCGGCGTTATGGCGGTTCCTAATATCTACCTGTCGGAAGGCGGCAAAGCCTATGACGCAAGCGTTCTGATCGACAGGAACGGAGAAATCATAGGAGTTCAGAAAATGGTCCATGTCGCGCAGGCAAAGCAGTTTTATGAGCAGGACTACTACACACCGGCGGATGACGGATTCAAGGTGTTTGACACGGCATATGGAAAGATCGGTATCGTTGTGTGCTTCGACAGGCATTATCCGGAGAGTATCCGCACGGAGGCGCTGATGGGCGCCGATCTTATCCTGATCCCTACGGTGAATACCAAGGCGGAGCCGTCAGAGATGTTTGCGTGGGAGCTGCGCGTTCAGGCTTTTCACAGCAGCGTTGTGATCGCCATGTGCAATCGGGCCGGACGAGAGGGCGAGATGGATTTCTCAGGGGAATCGATCGTCGTTGACGCAGATGGAAACGTGCTGGCAAAAGCGGATGAGAAGGAGCAGATCCTGTATGTGGATATTGCGATGGAGGAGGCAAAGCGCGTGCGGGAGCAAAGACCGTATACCAACCTGCGCAGGACGGAATTTTATCTGTAAGGCGGGACGGATTTATGCGCATCCGGTCCATGAAAAAATGAGGCAGAGCCTAAAGATTTCTGACGAACAGACCGAAAAAACAAATACAGGGATGTTAAAAATGGCTAAGGACAGCGAAACAGAAACGTTTGAGCTGTCCTTTTTATGTGCCGGGAAACTCTTTGAGTTTTCTGACAGGGATACAAACAGTTCAGACATGGAGGGGAAAATGAATATTGAATCTTGGATCAGCAGAAGTGCGCAGAAGGCGCAGACAGGCTATCAGACAGCGCAGGTTACAAAGCGGCAGGAAAAGACGGATCCGGCTTTTGGCGCGCTGCTCCGCGATACGGGGATGAAATGTCCGTACAGCAGCATGGCGAAGGATGGGGTGATCGTGTATAACGGCGTGACCTTTGTCTGCGATTACAGGACAAATTCGATCACGCTCGGCGATATGAGCGATCCGAAAAAGGTATTGAACATCAGTCTTTCGAGCGGCGGCACCCTGCGGGTAAATGTGAATAATTTTGACGATCTTGGCAAGGCGGCAGGGATGTTCACGCCGGAAGATCTCAATGCGATCCTTCGGGCGATCCACCAGTACAATCACTGCACAAGCAAATTGAACGAGGCGGAGGAAGAAGAGGAGGAAGGACTTGCATCCTGCAAACAGGAGATCCGAAGAAGGATCCTGGAGCATGAGGCGGAGAAAAAGTTTCAGATCGGAAACAAGGAGTATTCACTCAGAGAGTGGGACAAGCTGATGGAGAATTTCGACGAGGCACAGGAGGAGATCCAGGAGGAGCAGAAGCTCCGTCTGGAAGAGCAGAAGAGGCGGCTGAAGCAAAAAGAGCAGAAGCAGGAGAGAGAGCAGGAGGCGTACCTGAAAACCTTAGCACAATATTAGCGAAAAAAGGGTAAAAAACGATCTTTTTCTGTTTGCCATTCCGGGAGATTGTGTTATAATCTTTCCTTGGGTGAAACCCCGGCATATGGTTTATATGCCGACAGGCAACCGTTCGGTGGCGATTTGAGCTGGAGCGGTGTGCGGAGAAAAGCAAACAGGAGGAGAGAAAAATGGCACAGGTATTTGCTGCTATCATCTTCTTATCTATGTTTATCTTGATCATCATAGATAAGTGGGAGAGACATTATGTGACGCTGGCATGTGGCGCGCTGACCTTGATCCTGGTATTTGGCGTTGGCATGCACAGCATGGATGCGATCTGGGAGACGCTGAATGTCAGAAGCATCTTTACGGAGAGCTTCTGGTATGTGGGAAGGCAGTCCGCAGAGACATCCTCAGGAATCAACTGGGAGACGATCATCTTCATCGCAGGTATGATGATCATGGTAGAGGGAATGGCCCATGTAGGCTTTTTCAGATGGCTTTGCATGAGAATTGCCAAACTGGTAAAATATCAGGTCATCCCGATCTTTATCACCTTTATGATCCTGTCATCTTTTCTGGCTATGTTCATTGACAGTATCACCGTGATTCTGTTCCTTGCAGCAGTTACGATCGAGCTTTCGCAGCTTTTGAAATTCAACCCGGTTCCGATGATCCTTGCAGAGGTGTTCTGCGCAAATCTTGGAGGATCGGCAACCATGTGTGGAGATCCGCCGAACATTATCATCGGTACTTCACTGGGTTATTCTTTTGCGGATTTCATCAAAAATACCGGCGTCATGGCTGGCATTTCGCTGGTTGTTGTGTTAATATATTTTTATCTGGTATACCGCAAAGAACTGATGAAAAACGGTGCGGGCAGCATTGATATCGCTTCGCTTCCGACGCCGTCATCAGCGATCAAGAGCCGCAAGGGTTTTGCAGTGAGCACAGTCATCTTTTTGCTTGCAGTAGTGCTTCTGATCACTCATGCGACGACCGGACTGACGGTGTCCTTCATCGGAACGCTGATCGCGATCCTGACTTTGATCGCGGCAGGAAAGGATGCGCTGACATTGATCAAAAAGGTAGATTACCGTACGCTTTTGTTCTTCGTCGGACTGTTTATCGTGGTAGGCGGTCTGGAGCAGACCGGAGTGCTTGCACTTCTGGCATCGCTGATCGGTAAGATCTGCGGCGGCAATATGTATCTGATGGTAGCTGTGATCGTCTGGATCTCGGCGATCGCGAGCGCATTTATTGATAACATCCCGTTTGCGGCTACGATGATCCCTGTCATTAACAGTCTGGCAGCTACGCAGGGCGTCGATCTGTCGGTGCTGTCATGGTCATTGGCAATGGGAACGGATATCGGAGGAAGTGCGACGCCGATCGGTGCGTCTGCAAACGTTGTAGGTATCGCGACGGCAGCCAAGGAAGGTCATATCATTAAGTGGGGACCGTACTGTAAGGTGATGGCGCCGGCAACTGCGATTGTCATGATCATTACAACGATCATGATCTGTGTAAGATACATATAATATAAAGGGAGGTGTATAATGTGGAACAGCTAATTATTTCGATCGGACGTGAGTTTGGAACGGCTGGACATGAGATTGCTGAGAAGCTTGCGGAGCATTATGGATTACCTTTGTATGATCAGAATCTGCTTGATGAGATTGCTGAGAAGCGCAATGTGGACAGTAAGAAACTGAAAGAATTTGATGAGAAAAAGACGGTGGCACTGTACAGGACGGTGAAGGGAATGAATTCCTCTCCCTCTGAGAATGTGGCACAGATGCAGTTTGATTACCTCAGGGAAAAGGCAAAGAGCGGCGAGTCCTTTGTAGTAGTCGGAAGATGTTCCGAAGAGGTATTAAAAGATTACAAATGTATGATCCCGATCTTTATCAATGGCGATATGGACTGTAAGGTAGCGCGTATTGTGAAAAAGTACGGGCTGACGGACGAAGAGGCGAGAGAGTACATTAAGAAAATGGACAGAAAGCGTAAATACTATCACAACAGTCATTGTGATACCAAGTGGGGGGATTCCCGTAATTACGAGCTGACCATCAACAGCAGCAGGCTTGGAATAGAGGACAGTGTGAAAATGCTGATCTGGTATATTGATACAAGAAGAGCCTGAGAGGCGAAAAAAAGAGCCGGATACATAGAGGGATATCTGCCGTGAGCAGGTATCTCTTTTTATGATTTCGGAAGAAAGAATTGATATTTTAACGATTTTTTCTTTACGGGAATTGTCGAAAATCGTTTTTTCAGCTATAATAGGAGATAGTCAACGATTGAAAGGCAGGGTCCGCAAAAGAGACGGAAGGATCCTGAGGGGAGGAGTGAAAATTGGTAACAGGGGAAGAGAAAGTACAGAACGTAATGATCATCTCGGAGGTACAGAGTTATCTGGTGCTTTCGCTCAAGGAGCGGTTCGAAGAGGCAAATTATCATGTGATCCAGGTGAAGGCAGACATTGGAGCGATCAGCCGCATTGAGGAACCGGTCAGCATGATGATCCTTTATACGGATGAAAAGATGGGAGATATGCTGCAGGAGCTGAACTATATCAAGGATAAATCGGCAGAGGAAGATATTTCGATCTTTGCCATAGGAGATGTGGATGAGCTCAGGGCAGTGGAGAAGATGATCCCCAAGCATCTCATCCGGCAGGAGTTTTACCGCCCGATCAATGTGAATGAGGTGGTGGAGACGATCGCCGCCTTTGAAAAGAAATTTGGCAGGCAGAATAAGAAAAAGATCCTGGTGGTGGACGATTCAGGAGCAATGCTGCGCAATGTCAAGGGATGGCTGGAGGAACAGTATCAGGTGATCTTGGCAAATTCCGGAGCGATGGCGATCAAATATCTTGCGATGAACCGACCGGATCTGGTGTTGCTCGACTATGAAATGCCGGTTGTGGACGGCAAGCAGGTTCTGGAGATGATCCGGAGCGAACACGAATTCGCGGATATTCCGGTGATCTTTCTGACAAGCAAGGGAGACCGCGAAAGCGTTATGAAGGTGATGGCGCTGAAGCCGGAGGGATATCTTTTAAAGACCATGGAACCGGCGCAGATCATCAAGTCGGTGAACGACTTCTTTGAAAAGCAGAAATATCTGGAAAATCAGAAAAACGAATAGAACGTATAGACATAGAAAAAGCCATCCTGCCCTGACGGGAAAGATGGCTTTTAGTCTGTCTGTTAAATACTGAAATCGAAACGGCTTCCTGAGGTCTGGGGAAGGAGTGTCTCCTCCGGGATCTGATCCCAGTCAACGTGGTTGATCTTGTCAAGCAGTTCTTCGATGGAGGAAGCGGTGACGGTCGTCTTGCGGACTTTTTCATAGGCTGCAGAGGTGTCAGTATTCTTATCCGATGCGGTCTTTTCGGACGCATTCTTTTCTGCAGCGTCTTTTTCTGTCTGCTTCTTCTCACGGATCTTGTCTACAAATTCCTTCTGGCGTTCTCCGATCTTTTCAAGATCCGCGAAGTAGGAAACGCTGCCGTCACTGCCGATCGTGACTCCGAGATGAACGACGGAATCCTCGTTCTCGGTATCCTTGAGCTGCTCCTTGAGAGCGTCCAGGTTGCCGACTGCCTCGTCGAGCAGGGCAAGGTTCTTGGTCTTGACTTCGTCATCTTCTGCCATGCGCTCTAGCTCGGCAGGATCAATGAGAACGGTGTATTCCTTGCTTCCTCTGGAAAGGTAGGACTGAGCCTCCTCATCGGAAGAGTAGTCTGCCACGATGAAATCCATATTTCCGTAATTCTTTTTCAGCTCCTGCAAAAGTGCCTTTGCCTTGTCGCTCAGAACCGGGGAAGAAGTCTGGCCGGTCTTTTTTGTCTCGGCGCTTTTTGCTGTCTGGGACTTCTTTTCGGCTGCCTGCGTGTCCTTGGCGGCAGAGGCAGAACGGCTGTTTTTGGTGGAAGCGGCGCTGGCAGCTGACAGCGTGCTCTGATAAGCATGGTATGCGTTGATATTATTCATAATATGCCCTCCTTAGCATGGTTTCGTAAATCCTTTTACTTTGCTTGCTCTATGTATAATATATCGTTGAAAGGGGAGGAAAAATTAAGACAGATCCCGGAAAAAAGAAGATTAACAGGGCAGGAAAAGGGGTAAAATGAGATTGACAGAACAGCAAAAGTAGGGTATATAATAAATATATCCTATAATGATGATATGAAAAGTGGGATGCAAGCCGGGCAGAGCACAGTATCTGTCCTGCCGGTCTGTAAAGCGCACCGGTGCAGACCGGAAGAAAGAGCGGTGCGCAGAAACGAGGAAGAGTATGTACAGTGATAAAGTAATCGAACATTTCACGAATCCCAGAAATGTCGGCGAGATAGAAAATCCGAGCGGCGTCGGTACGGTTGGAAACGCCAAGTGCGGCGATATTATGAGAATGTATCTGGATATTGACGATAAGGGGATCATCCGCGACGTCAAGTTTAAGACATTCGGCTGCGGGGCGGCGATCGCAACCAGCTCTATGGCAACCGAACTGGTCAAGGGAAGAACCGTGCAGGAGGCGCTTGAGGTGACCAACAAGGCGGTCATGGAAGCGCTGGATGGTCTGCCGCCGGTGAAGGTGCACTGTTCCCTTCTTGCAGAGGAAGCGATCCACGCTGCGCTTTGGGACTACGCAGAGAAGAACGGGATCAAGATCGAGGGACTCAAGAAGCCGGTCAACGATATTGAGGAATCCGAAGAATATGATAAAATGTAGTAATGAGTAATGGTGGAAGAAAACCGGAATAATGCTATTGAGGAAAGGACGAAAAGACAATGAAGATTTCAACCAAGGGGAGATACGCGCTGCGACTGATGCTGGATCTGGCGATCCACGACACGGGAGAACCGGTCCGCATCAAGGATATAGCGGCGAGACAGGAGATCTCAGATAAATATCTGGAGCAGATCATATCTTCCCTGAACAAGGCGGGATATGTCAAGAGCATCCGCGGTCCGCAGGGCGGATACCGTCTGACCAAAAAGCCGGAGCAGTATACGGTGGGAATGATCCTGCGGCTGACGGAGGGAAGCCTTGCGCCGGTCGCCTGTCTGGACGACGAGGTGAACAGCTGTACCAGACAGGACACCTGCGCGACGCTACGGCTCTGGAAGATGGTCAACGATTCCGTGAGCAGCGTGGTGGACAAGGTCACGCTGGCAGATCTGGTGGAGTGGCAGAATGAGATGAACAACAACTATGTGATCTGAGAGAGGAAAACCGGGCGGAGACAGAGGCAGGTCGGGGCATATGTCATTTTTTACATATTATAAGGCGAAAAATGACCTTTCTATTGATAAAAGCACAAAATTTATCATTTGTGGGTGTATTTGTGTTGACAAAAGGTCACTTTTCGTTTTACTATGTGCCTGTATCAAACAAAATGTTTTGTCGATATAGTTTCGGATAGATGGCCCGAAAGTTTCTACCATGACGCCGGTTCAGTCATGACTATCGGTAAAAGAGAGCAGTTTGGGTTGCCGGATCAAATCGTTTTTTTATTGACAAACAGACAGTTTATGTCTGTTTTTTGTTTTTTACGGGAACGTGCCTTAGCGCACCGGGTACGGGCCGCAAAAACACGTGCGCAGAAACGAGGATGATTATGAAAAGATTTGGAGCACTGGTACTTGCACTTGGATTGTGCATGGGTACTCTGGCAGGATGCGGAAGCAGCAGTAGTGAAGCGCCTGCACAGGAGACAGCAACAGAAGAGACGGCAGCAGAGGAGACAACGGACGCTGCAGCAGAAGCTGACGGTACAGAAGCAGCGGCTGATACAGGGATCCCTTCTGACCTCAAGGTTGGTTTTATTTTCTTACATGATGAAAACTCTACTTATGACCTCAACTTCATGAATGCGGCAGACGAGGCACGCGAGGCACTTGGGCTTAGCGAGGATCAGTTCATCTACCGTAAAAATATTCCTGAAGGACAGGAATGTTATGATGCAGCATGCGAGCTTGTAGATGCAGGATGCAGCATCGTATTTGCAGACAGCTTCGGACATGAGGATTACATGATCCAGGCAGCAAGAGAGTTCCCGGATGTACAGTTCTGTCACGCAACCGGAACCAAGGCACATACAGAGGGACTTGACAATTATCACAACGCATTTGCTTCTATCTATGAAGGACGTTACCTTGCAGGTGTCGCAGCTGGTATGAAGTTAAACGAGATGATCGACGCAGGCGAGTTTACCGCAGACGAAGCAAAGATGGGTTATGTCGGAGCATTTACCTATGCAGAGGTTATTTCCGGTTACACATCCTTCTATCTGGGCGCAAAGAGCGTATGCCCGACCGTGACAATGGATGTTACCTTTACTGGTTCCTGGTACGATGAGACGGCAGAGAAGGAAGGCGCAAACAAGCTGATCGCCAGCGGATGTAAGCTGATCAGCCAGCATGCAGACTCCATGGGAGCACCTACCGCATGTGAGACAGCAGGTGTACCGAACGTTTCCTACAACGGTTCTACGATCGCTGCCTGCCCGAACACCTTTATCGTGTCTTCCCGTATCGACTGGGCTCCTTACTATGAGCATGTGATCAACAACGTAGTAGCAGGACAGGCAGTTGAGGCTGACTGGACAGGTACTCTGGAGACAGGATCTGTTGTACTGACAGACATCAATGAGGCAGTAGCCGCAGAGGGAACTGCAGCAAAGCTCGAGGAAGTAAAGAAGGCTCTGATGGACGGAACAACACATGTATTTGACACAGCAACCTTTACGGTAGATGGTCAGGCAGTAGACAGCTATCAGGCAGATGTAGATACAGATGCGGACTATACGCCGGATACAGAGGTTGTTTCTGACGGATATTACCATGAGTCTGAATATCGTGCAGCACCGTACTTTGATCTGAAGATCGACGGTATCAATCTGCTGGATACAGCATTCTAATCTGAATAGATTAAAATAGAACATAAAAGCAGGATGTAAGGAAGGGCAGTGCAGCTTCGTCTGTACTTCCCTTTCTTCGGTTACACCGGGAGGGTGCATAGCAAAAACATATGTGGGAGGATGGTTCTTTGGAGAAGAAAACAGCCGCGGTAGTGATGAAGGACATCACAAAGACATTTGGCACAGTCGTAGCAAACAACAAGGTATCACTGGAAATCAACAAAGGTGAGATCCTGGCTCTTTTGGGGGAGAATGGAAGCGGAAAGACAACGCTGATGAATATGCTTTCCGGTATCTATTACCCGGATGAGGGGCAGATCTTCATCAATGGACAGGAGGCTGTCATCAGCTCTCCCAAGGACGCATTTTCTTACGGGATCGGCATGATCCATCAGCATTTCAAACTGGTTGATGTGCTGACGGCAACCGAGAATATCGTATTGGGACTGAACGATCACAAGAGACTGAACATCAGCGCGGCGGCGCAGAAGATCCGCGAGATCTGCGACCAGTACGGCTTTGAGGTAGACCCGGATCAGAAGATCTACGATATGTCGGTCTCCCAGAAGCAGACGGTCGAGATCGTCAAAGTGCTTTACCGTGGGGCGGACATCCTGATCCTCGACGAACCCACGGCGGTTCTGACGCCGCAGGAGACGGAAAAGCTGTTTGCCGTGCTCCGCAATATGCGGAACGCCGGAAAGGCGATCATCATCATCACGCATAAGATGCACGAGGTGGAGGCTCTCTCAGACAGGGTGGCTGTCCTGCGGCACGGTGAGTTTGTCGGCGATCTGATCACGAAGGAGACAAATGCACAGGAGATGACCAACATGATGGTCGGTCGTCAGGTGACGTTGAATATCGACAGACCGGAGCCGGTAGATCCAAAGAAGCGCATCGAAGTGGAACATCTGACGGTTCGCAATATCGACGGGATCGTCAAGCTGGACGACGTATCCTTTGACATCCGCAGCGGCGAGATCCTGGGGATTGCCGGAATCTCCGGATGCGGACAGAAGGAGCTTCTTGAATCCATAGCAGGTCTGCAGCCGGTAGAGAAGGGAAGCATCCGGTACCTCGATCAGGACGGAAAGGAAGAAGAACTGGTAGGCAAGGAGCCGCAGGAAATCTCGTCTCTGGGCGTGACGCTCTCTTTCGTGCCGGAAGACCGTCTGGGTATGGGACTGGTCGGCAATATGGATCTCACAGACAATATGATGCTCCGTTCGTTCCGTCAGGGACATTCCCTTTTTACCAACAGAAAGGATCCCAAGGCGCTTGCGGAGCGCGTGGTGAAAAAGCTGGAGGTCAACACGCCGAGCCTTGAGACGCCGGTCAGAAGGCTGTCGGGCGGAAATGTACAGAAGGTTTTAGTCGGACGTGAGATCGCCTCCGCACCTTCGGTACTTTTGACAGCATACGCAGTGCGGGGACTGGATATCAACTCGTCCTACACGATCTATGACCTCATCAATCAGCAGAAGAAAAAGGGCGTTGCAGTCGTTTATGTCGGAGAAGACCTGGATGTACTGCTGGAACTCTGCGACCGTATCCTGGTGCTCTGCGGCGGTAAGGTCAGCGGCATCGTGGAAGGAAGAAGCGCAACGAAGAATCAGGTAGGTATGATGATGACCAGACTTGGAGGTGACAACAAAGATGAATAAGAAAGCACATGTTCCGTTTTTTCATATCTCCAAGCGCAAGACGCTGCCTTGGTATCATGCGTGGCTGATCCGCGGGATCGCGATCCTGCTGGCGCTGATCGTCTGCGCTGTCTTTACGATGGCGATGACTGGAGAAAATCCGATCGCCGTATATCAGACGATCTGGAGCGGTGCGTTCGGCACGCCCAGAAAGATCTGGATCCTGTTGCAGAACCTTGCCATCCTGCTGTGTGTATCGCTTGCTGTAACACCGGCGTTCCGCATGAAATTCTGGAATATCGGCGGGGAAGGTCAGGTTCTGGTGGGAGGACTCGCCTCCGCAGCGTGCATGATCCTGCTCGGAGACAAGATCCCCAATGCGCTGCTGATCCTGCTTATGGTGATCACAAGCTGTATCGCAGGTGCGATATGGGGTGCGATCCCGGCGTTCTTCAAAGCGAAGTGGAATACCAATGAGACGCTGTTCACGCTGATGATGAATTACGTGGCAACCCAGCTTGTCGCCTTCTTCGTCATTGTGTGGGAGGTTCCCAAGGGAGCGGGCAAGATCGGTATCATCAATCAGGACACCTGTGCAGGCTGGCTGCCTCAGATCGGCTCGTACAAGTATCTGCTCAACATCATTATCGTGGCGCTGATCACCGTCTGCATGTACATTTATCTGAATTACTCCAAGCACGGTTATGAGATCGCCGTTGTGGGCGAGAGCGAGAGAACGGCGCGCTATGTCGGCATCAAGGTTGACAAGATCATCATCCGCACGATGCTGCTTTCCGGTGCGGTCTGCGGTATCGCAGGTCTGTTGCTGGTCGGTGGAACGGATCACACGATCACAACGACGATCGCGGGCGGCAGAGGTTTTACCGCCGTTATGGTTTCCTGGCTTGCCAAATTTAACCCGATCGTGATGATCTTCACGAGTCTTCTGCTGGTATTCTTTGACCGCGGGGCAAGTGAGATCTCGACCATCTTTGATCTGAATCATTCCTTCGGTGATATTCTGACAGGTATCATCCTGTTCTTTATCATCGGCAGCGAATTTTTTATCACCTATCAGATTAGTCTGAGAAAGAATGGAAAGAAGGAGGAAAAGAAAAATGCTTGATCTGGTATCTTTTATTCCCCGTGCGATCGTACAGAGTATCCCGCTGTTGTACGGAGCGACCGGAGAGACGCTGACAGAGAAATCGGGTAACCTGAATCTGGGAATCCCCGGGATCATGTACGTCGGAAGTATCTGCGGCGTGATCGGCGCGTTCTTCTATGAACAGGCTGTGCCGGCAGAAGCCATGAACGCGTTTCTGGCGATCGGTATTCCGGTGCTTTCCTCCCTTATCGGCTCACTGCTGATGGGACTGCTCTACTGTTTCCTGACGGTTACGCTTCGTGCAAACCAGAACGTGACCGGTCTGGCGATGACGACGTTTGGTGTGGGCTTCGGCAATTTCTTCGGCGGTTCGCTTATCAAGCTGACCGGCAGTGAAGTGCCGTCGATCGCGCTCTCTGCGACCAGCGCCTATTTCAGCAAGTCGCTTCCGTTTGCGGATAAGCTCGGCTGGTTCGGTGCCATTTTCCTTTCCTATGGATTTCTGGCTTATGTGGCGATCGCGGTCGCGCTGATCGCGTCCTATGTGCTCAAGCATACCAGAGTCGGACTGCATCTGCGCGCGGTGGGAGAGAATCCGGCGACGGCGGATGCGGCGGGTATCAATATCACCCGCTACAAATATGTGGCTACCTGCGTCGGCAGCATGATCGCCGGTCTGGGCGGTCTGTACTATGTTATGGACTACGCTTGCGGCGTCTGGTCAAACGATGCGTTCGGTGACCGGGGATGGCTTGCGATCGCGCTCGTTATCTTCACGATCTGGAGACCGAATGTCTGCATCATCGCATCGATGCTGTTTGGCGGACTCTATATCCTGCATCTGTTTATTCCGACCGGAATGAACCTTTCCGTGAAGGAGCTTTACAAGATGCTTCCTTTCCTGGTAACGATCATCGTGCTGATCATAACCAGTATGCGCAACAAGAGAGAGAACCAGCCGCCGGAAAGCCTTGGACAGGCCTATTTCCGGGAGGAACGGTAAGCGTTATCCGCGCAATAATATGATAGATAAAAAGCAACTGCCCTTTATCGGAGCGATCCGGTAAGGGCAGTTTTGTGTTTCCTGGCAAGGAAACTGCGCGCCTGCACAGGCAGTCTTCTACAAAAAAATACCCCAGAGCCAGACTCTAGGGTACACTTCATTATCCAGTCTACAATAAAAGCAAAAAAAAGTCTAGTAGTTATTTTTATTTTTTGTTATCCTATGATAACAGTTCAACCATAGAAGGAATCGCGGATGAACCATAGCAGCGTAAAACAGCGTGTGAGAAAGGAAGGAATATGCAGAAAATACCGGGGATCACAAGGGAAGAGGAAGAACAGAATCTGAAAGAGACGATCGAAGTCGCAGAGCAGAAGGTGACGGGCGTGCGGCAGAACGTAGCGCAGCTGAAGAAGGAGCTGCATGCCATGCAGGAAGAGTTTGATACGGCCGACAAGGAAATGCAGGCATTGTGGCACAACACGGACGATATGTTCCGGCATGTGAGCCAGGAGCTGGCGAGAGCGATACAGGCGAGAAAGAAGCCCTATTTTGGAAGGATCGACTTCACCGACAAAAAGAGCGGAAAGAAGGAGTCCTACTATATCGGGCGTTCCGTCATCGCAAAGAATCCGGATGAGCCGATGGTGATCGACTGGCGTGCGCCGATCGCAGGCATCTACTATGGATCCTCGCTGGGAGATATGACGTACTCGGTCAAGGGCGAGGGGCGTTATGAGGTTCATTTGTCCCGGAAGCGCACCTATGAGGTCGAGGACGACCGGCTGAAGGATTTCTATGATTCAGATATAGTGGCGAACGACGAGCTGCTCACGCGGTATCTGGCAAGGAATAAAAAGGCGGTGCTGGGAGAGATCATCGCGACGATCCAGCAGGAGCAGAACGACGTGATCCGGCAGAAGCCGCAGCATAATCTCATCATACAGGGAGCGGCAGGCTCTGGCAAGACAACGGTCGCCATGCACCGGATCTCTTATATCCTCTATAATTATGAGCAGGAATTTGCGCCGGAGGACTTCTATATTATCGGGAGCAATCAGGTGCTTCTAAATTACATCACGGGGGTGCTGCCGGAGCTGAACGTGTACGGCGTGCGCCAGATGACGATGGAGCAGCTTTTTGTCAGGCTCTTGTATGAGGACTGGGACGGGGAATGTCAGGTAATTCCGGTGCAGAAGGGAGTGACACCTCCCTTTAAGGGAACCTACGCCTGGTTCTGCGATCTGGAGCAGTTTTGCGAGGCGTATGAAAGGGAACGGATCCCGCGGCAGAGCGTCTGCCTTGAAAAAAACGGCAAGGTGCTGCTGACAAAGGAGGCGATCGAAAAGGTCTGGCAGCAGAGCAAAGGTCTTTCGCGGGCAGACAAGATCACCAGACTGACGGAGCATCTGATGGCGAAGCTGGAAAACGAGCTGAGCGGGAAATACTATTCTTACTCGGCAGAGGAAAAGAAGAAGCTGATCCGGTTTTACAGCACCTATTTCGGGAAAAGGGAATGGAAGGGTGATATCTATGAGCTGTACGAGGATTTCCTGACGGTGCAGCGGGCGAAAGGCTATGAAGTGGGACGGAAAGAAAAGGAATTTGATGTGTACGATCTGGCGGCGCTTGCGTATCTCTACAAGCGTATCAAGGAGGACAGTGTGATCCGGGAAGCCGGTCATGTGGTGATCGATGAGGCGCAGGATTTCGGCATGATGGCGTATGCGTCGCTCAAATACTGCCTGAGCAGGTGTACCTACACCATCATGGGGGACATTTCCCAGAATATCTCCATGGATTACGGACTCAATGACTGGCAGGAGCTGCGAAGCCTGATGCTGACGGATCCCTTTGACTATTTCGGGCTGCTCCGCAAGAGTTATCGGAACACCATCGAGATCTCGAAGTTTGCCACGGATATCCTGTATCACGGATCTTTTCAGATCTATCCGGTCGAGCCGATCATCCGCCATGGAAAAGAGGTGCGCGTGTGTGCCTGTGCGGATGACACCGCGCTGACGGAGCAGACGATAGAGACGCTGAACGCATGGAAGGCACAGGGACTGGAGACAGTCGCGGTGATCTGCGCAGGGGAGCAGGAGGCGGAGCGCGTGCGGAAAAGCCTTGCGGGAAAGGTCAGACTTGTTCCCGTGCAGGAGGACGGGATGCAGTTTGGAGAGGGCGTGATGGTGCTGACGCTGCAATATACGAAGGGACTTGAGTTTGACGCCGTGCTCATCTACGACGCCTCGGAGAAGAATTATTCCAAGGAGGACGGAGCCGTCAAGAGGCTGTATGTGGCTGCCACAAGAGCGCTCCATGAGCTGGTCGTTCTGTACAAGGGAAAGCTGACGGGGCTGATCGCTGATCCGGTCACGCAGACGCAGCGCAGCCGGGCGGTGCTGCAGGCGGAGGGAAAAAAGACCCGCGCCGTGCTGCCGCAGGAAGAACGGACAAACGAAGAGATCTACCGGGAGCGTGCGCTGGAGGGAGAACGCGAGCGCGCCGTGCGGGATAAGTACGGGCCGAAAAAGATCGTGGTCTTGAAGAAAGAGCCGGAGGCGGATACCGGCAGACAGGAAAGAAAGCCGGTCAGAGAGAGTTCTTCCGCGAGAGTGGGAACAATGTATGGCAGAGCAGACCGGCGCGTCCGCGAACTGCCCTCCTATCTGGAAAGACACCAGAAGGATATTGAGGAGCTGAGCGGAAAGAAAACGGACACAGCGCAGGGGGAGTTTGGCGAGATGCCGGATGAAAAGACGCTGCACCCGGCCGGACACAACCGGATCGACTGCGGGGTACGGTTTGTGATGAAGGGCAAGGGGTACTGTGACCTGCTGAGCAATTATGGAACACTTCGCATTGCGCCAATCTCGCAGGAGGTGATCCGCGTGTGCTTTGCAAAGGGACAGTGCAGCAGCTTTCCGCAGCGGGCGAAGGAGTTTGAGGCGGCTGGAGGACAGTACAAGATCCGGGAGACGCCGGGCGTGCTGGAGATACGGACGCAGAAGCTGCTCGTCCGGGTGGATAAAAAGACCGGGGCAGTGAGCTTTCTGGACGGGAAGGAATGGCTTCTTTTGAAGGAGCGGGACAAGGAGCCGCGGATGCTGACCGAGCATACGGGCTGGAACTTTTTTTCGTTTGAAAAGGGAGAAATTCTGACGGCGGACGGCGGCGAGGGACGAAAGCCGCTGAAGATCGGGATGTCAGCCAAATATATTTCCTTCGGGGAACAGAGCGCACAGATGCCTGGGCTTGCATCCGGCAAAGGATATGAGCTGTATTTTCCGGCAGGAAAGAGAACGATGTGCTGCAACATTCCGATGTACGGACCCTACATTTCGGTGGAAGATACCGAGCTGATCGATTATTATTTCAAAATAAAATAAAATCCTGAAACTTTTTCGGGCGCAGGCAGGTCTAACGGATGAAAGGAGTGAGAAAGAGATGAAAACGGGAATTGTAGAGAGGGAACTTACCTGGCAATATGAGAGATATTACCGTTTTGCGCTTTCCATTGTGAGAAACCGGGAGGACGCGCTGGATGTTGTGCAGGAGGCGGCATACCGGGCGATCCGGGGACAGGAGAAGCTGCAAAAGCCGGAATTTGCAGATACCTGGATCCACAAGATCATTCTGAATACCGCGATGGATCTGCTCCGCAAAAAGAAGCAGGAATGTCCGCAGGAGGATTCGCTGCTGCTTGACGCGGTACAGCCGTCGGTGGAGAGCGGGTACGAAAAGTCGGAGCTGGAAAGCGTGCTGGCGCTGCTTGATCCGGAGGACCGGACGATCCTTGTGCTGAGGTACTTCGAGGACCGGAAGCTGGAGGAAATTGCAGAGATCACCGGAAAGAAGGTTAATACGGTCAAGACCAGACTGTACAGAGCGCTTGACAGACTGCAGGAGATGTGCACGGAGCAGGGCGCACGGAAAGGAGTGCAAGGATGAAAACAGATCAGAAGATGCAGGATTGCAGGAGAGAATATGAGGCAGTGGAAGTACCGCAGGAGGCAAAGGAGCGGATCCTTATGGGAATAGAGAGAGCAAAGAAGGAGCAGGAAGAGAAGGAAGGAGCAAAGTGCGGGAGACGCGCCGGAGGGCGGATCTGGAGATATGCGGGGATCGCGGCAGCGGCGTGCTTTGGCGCGATCGTGATCCTGGCCAATTCCGGGCAGTCGGTGGCGCTTGCCATGGAAAAGATCCCGGTGATCGGAGCGATCGCAAAGGTCGTAACCTTCCGTACCTATGAGGATCAGACCAATCATTTCAGCGCACATATCGAAGTGCCGCAGGTGGAGCAGGAGCAGCTTGCAGAGACGCAGCCGGCAGATGAAAGTGCAGGCGATACGCAGCCGCAGGGTGCAGCGCAGGAAGAACTGCAGCGCACGAACAAGACGATCGAGGAGTATGGGCAGGAGCTGATCGCCCGGTATGAGCACGATCTGGCGGAGAGCCAGGGAGAGGGCAATTACAGCTTACAGTCCGATTACAAGGTGGTGTCGGAGAGCGATGATTATCTGGCGATCGAGGTAGATACGCTGCTGATCATGGCAAGCGGGAGCGAGTACCGCAAGACCTTCAATATTGACAAAAATACCGGGGAGATCTTATCGTTAAAGGATTTCTTCCGGGAGGGAAGCGATTATATCGGCGTCATAAGCGATGCGATCAAGGCGCAGATGAAACAGCAGATGGAGCAGGACGATTCCGTGATCTACTGGCTGGATTCGGAGGTGCCGGAGTGGGATTTCCAGGCGATCGACGACGATACGTCCTTCTATTTTGACGGACAGGGCAATCTGATCATCCAGTTTGACGAGTACGAGGTTGCGCCGGGATCGATGGGGGCGGTTTCGTTTACTATTCCGAGGGCAGACCTTGACGATATCCTCAAATGATTATACACTGATAACGGCTGCGGGCGAATCCCCGCAGTCATACCAAAGACAGCAAAGGCAAGGGAACAGATATGCAGATATCATTTGAAGTATTTCCACCGAAAAAGGACGGCAGCTTTGAATCTGCGTTTGCGGTGGTGAGGGAGCTTTCGGAGCTGCAACCGCAGTTTATCAGTGTCACTTACGGAGCAGGCGGCAGCAAGGCAGGCAAAACGCTGGAGATCGCCTCCTACATCCGACAGGAGTGCAAGACGCAGGCTGTGGCGCATCTAACCTGTGTGGGAAACCGGCGAGACGAGATCCTGGAGCGATGCAGGGAATTGGAGGAGCACGGGATAACTCATGTACTGGCGCTGCGCGGGGACAGACCGCGGGATATGAGCGAGGAGCAGTACCAGACGAGAGAGTTTGCACATGCGACGGATCTTATCCGTTTTATCCGTGAAAACAGCAGCCTTCAGATTCTGGCGGCCTGCTATCCGGAGAAGCACTGTGAGGCAAAAAGTCTGGAAGAGGATCTGGCTTATCTGAAAGAGAAACAGGAGCTTGGAGCGGAGGGTTTTATCAGCCAGATGTTTTTTGACAACCACTGCTTTGAAACATTTTGCGAAAAGGCGGAGAAGGCCGGGATCACGAAGCCAATCCATGCGGGGCTGATGCCGATCACCTCGGCAAACCAGCTTGGCACGTCCGTGTCCCTGTCGGGGTCCTCGGTTCCAAAAGAGCTGGCGGATCTGATCGCACGGTATGGGGACAGCCCGGAGGATATGTATAAGGCGGGGATCGACTATGCGGTACGCCAGATCGAAGGACTTTCCGGGATCGGAACGGAAGGGATCCATCTGTATACGATGAATAAGCCGAAGGTGGCGAGGGATATTATGCAGGGGATCGGAGTCCGGTAGAAAATAGAAAAGAAAATGCCCATGTGTCTTTCACACGGGCATTTTCCTTGTGCGCCTTACGGCGCGTAGCGGAAATACGCCGCAGTATCGCTACTGGACGTATTCCCGTTTGCTGATGAAGTTGTAGTAAAGGCTGGCATCCTTCGTGTAGCCGCTGGTGCGGATGGGGAGAGGCTGCTGTTCCTTTTTGGTCGCTTCATCGAGAACCCTTGCAAACGAAGTTGGCATCACGGGTTCAGAGTTCTGCTTGGACTGACGGTTTTGGTTGCCGGAAGAGAGCTTCCTTAACGCGGTGACCGCCATAACCGGTTCGATGTTATAAGCCTTTTCATATACATAGATTGCGGTAATCCCTCCTTGGATGAACGCAGTTCCAGGTGCCGTACTGAAATAGCCCCGAGCTGCAGTGTGAACCTCTTGTTCTATATATATTATCGGATGGTTTGAACGATTCCTTAACAGAATCTTAGCAGAAAATGTGTCAAAAGTACTAAAATTTTACGAAGTCTCCCGCGATAATATTTTGCCAGTTACGGTTGCGCAAAATTGTGTTACTATGGTATAGATATAAGTACAGGAAACATGGATATTTCTGTTTTCAGTAACTATTCAGGATAAGAACCGATAGAGGGTGAATTGCATGAGATATAAAAAAATAAATGACGTTACAGTACAATGTATCATATCAGAGGACGATATGCAGGAATATGGACTGACGCTCTCGGACATTCTGGAACGGAATGAAAAGGGAGAGGAGTTCCTGCGGGATATCATAGAGAGAGCGCATGAGGAGGTCGGTTACGATATCGGAAGCGGCAACATCGCGATGCAGATCACGCCGCTTAGGGATAACGGGCTTTCGATCACGTTCACTGAGAACGGCCCTGCGGTTGTGCGCGATATGCTGCAGAACATCAAGGAATTGCTGCAGGGGATCGGCGCAGAGGTGAGCAGCCCGGAGGGCGGGGCACAACCGAATGCAGAGAAGAGGAAAGAGGCAGATCCCGCGCTGGACGAGACGAAGCGGCTGTTTGTCTTTTCTGCCCTGCACCCGGCAATGCGCTATGCGGTATCCATCCCATCTGGCATCTGTGTCAAAAGCCGGCTGTACAAGGCGGATCAGATCTACTATCTGATGATAGAAAAGGGGAGGATCTCTCAGCGGAACTTTAACCGTATCAGCGCACAGGCGATCGAGTTTGGCAGCGTGTGCCCGGTGACGGAGGAACAGGAAAAATATCTGGAGGAGCACGGAGAATGTCTGATCGCGGAGCGCGCGGTGAGCAGGCTGCGGCGAATCTATCTGCATGTGGACGGCAGATCAGGGAAAGGGAAAAAAGGATCAGATGAATAAAAAGAAGACAGAGGAAAACGAACAGCTTACAGAGAACGAAAAGCAGGAAGGTATGCGCTATGAGGAGGCCGGGATCGACGAGCGGATCCTGAGGGCGGTAGGAGAACTCGGCTTTGAGTTTATGACGCCGATCCAGGAGCAGGCGATCCCTGTATTTATGTCGGGGCGGGATCTGATCGGACAGGCCCAGACGGGAACCGGAAAGACGGCGGCGTTTGGAATCCCGATCCTGCAGAAGATCGATCCGGAGAACAAGAAGCTGCAGGCGCTGGTGCTCTGTCCTACCAGAGAACTGGCGATCCAGGCTGCGGAGGAGATCCGCAAGTTTTCCAAATATATGCACGGTATCAAGGTGCTGCCGATCTACGGCGGGCAGGATATCGTCAAGCAGATCAAGAATTTAAAGGGAGGCGTTCAGATCGTGGTGGGAACGCCCGGCAGAGTGATGGATCATATGCGCCGTCACACGCTGAAAATGGAAGATGTGCAGACCGTTGTGCTGGACGAGGCCGATGAGATGCTGAACATGGGATTCCGGGAAGATATCGAGACGATCTTAAAGGAAATGCCGACAGAGAGACAGACAGGACTGTTTTCTGCGACGATGCCGGGGCCGATCCTGGACATCACCAAGACCTATCAGAAGGACGCGGCATTTTTGAAGATGACGCCCAAGGAGGTTACGATGCCTCTGATCAAGCAGGCGTACTATCAGGTGAAGCGGCAGGACAAAGAAGAAGTGCTGTGCCGTCTGATCGATTACTACGATCCTAAGCGTGCGCTGATCTTCTGTAATACCAAGCGGATGGTGGATGAGCTGACAGAGCATCTGAAGGCAAGAGGCTACGAGGTGGAAGGACTGCACGGAGATCTGGCACAGCATCAGAGAGATATCGTGATGAACCTTTTCCGGAGCGGCAGGGTGAATCTGCTGATCGCAACGGATGTGGCGGCTCGCGGAATCGACGTCAGCGACGTCGAGGCAGTCTACAACTTCGATGTGCCGGAGGATATCGAATACTATGTGCACCGGATCGGAAGGACCGGACGCGCGGGAAAGACCGGTCGTTCTTTCACGCTGGTAGTCGGAAGAGAGGCCTACAAGGTGCGCGACATTGAGCGCGTCTGCAACACCAGGATCCGGGAGAGAAAGATTCCGGAGGCGGCCGACATCATGCGCCGCAAGGCGGAAAAGATCCTGAAGGATGCGGAGAACGTGATCGAGGAACAGGATCTTACGAAAGCGACAGAGTATGTGATGGAAGAGCTTGCCAGAGGGCAGTACAGTGCGGTGCAGATCGCGGCTGCCTTTATGCGGATGAAACTGGGAGATGAGTTGGAGGAAATCCGGTCAGACAAGTTTTTCATCGAAAGGAAAGATCGCGCCAGAGGCGGGCAGAGAAAGGCGGGAAGGCCGACCGGGCTGCCGGGCTTTGACAGAGGCATGGGCAGACGGCGCGGAAAATCCCAAAGTGAGCCGGCAGGAAAACGGCGGAAAGCCCCGAAGGACGTACGGCTGGATGGCAGGGAGTATGACAGGAAAGCATACAAGAAAGGTTCTTCTTCCCGGTCTCACGGGAAGAGCGGAAAGTAGGCTGCGTTACAGAACCAGTTCCTGACCGTGCTTGCGCAGCCATTTGCGGGCGGACGCATAATCCGGGAACACTTCGCCGACAGCCTGCCAGAATGCGGGCGAATGATCCATGTGCCTAAGGTGACAGAGCTCATGGACGACCACATAGTCTAAGATAGCAGGGGGAGCAAGCATGAGCCGCCAGTTAAAGGAGAGCGTGCCTTTGGAGCTGCAGCTTCCCCAGCGTGTTTTCTGGTCGCGTATGGTAATGCGGCTGTAGGTTCCGCCGGTGAACTGGTGGAAGTAGGCGACACGCTTGGGGAAATATTCCTTTGCGGCGTCGATATAACGTCTGGTGAGCGCGGCGCGCTGCGTGTCAGTCAGATCAGAGCAGGGGATCGCTTCCTGCTTTTGCTTTGCCCCCAGATACTTTGTGATGAGCCAGTGCTGCTTTTCTATAAGGAAACGCCGGATCTGGCTGTCGCTGACGGAACGCGGTGCGCGGACGGTGATCGTGCAGTCCGGCTGGATGCTGACCGAGAGAGTTTTGCGCTCACTCCGGACGATCCGGTAGGTGAGTTCGTAGACGGCGCTTTGATATTTGACGCGGAGCGTGGATTCCATAGGAGTCTCCTTTCCAATAGAGAATCAGCATGAGTTTCGCAATTCCCAGATGCACCTTATTATATCACTTTTGGGGGAAATGGGCGACTTCCTGTCACATAACGGCGAGTGACGGGGTGGACAAGCGGGAAAAAAATATGTTAGTATATATAGGAATGTGTAAAGATCCGGACTTTCCTGCAAGAAGGGGGAAAATCCGGGGAAGATCGGAAAGACAGCGTTAGAAGGTAGACAGAAGTATGGCAGAAACCAAAAAGAGAAGTACAGGGGCAGAAAGAAATAAGAGAAAGAGAGAGCAGCCGTCCGTGACGATGGATCGTGACGCGATGCGTGCAAGAAAGCGGGAGGAGCGCCGGAAAAAGGTGCGCAGACAGAAGATCCTGCTGTCAGTTGCTACGCTGGGGATCATGGTGCTTGCGGCAGCGGCGATCGTTCTTTTTATGCCGTCGATGAGACTTTCCAGGGCTCTGGCAAAGGGTTCGGAATATGTACAGGCGGCCGATTATGCAAGCGCGCAGCAGGCCTACGAGGAGGCGCTCGACATTGATTCGACGTCGGTGAAGGCGTACCGGGGGTTGGCAGAGAATTATCTCGCGCAGAAGGATGAGGCTGCGGCGGAGAGTAATCTTTATCTTGGATGGGAAAATACGCAGGACGAAAGCCTGCTGAACTATTATTGCACGGTGGTGCTGAACGAGGCTGTGGCGGAGATCAACGAGAAGAAGGTGACGCTTGACACGATGGACAAGTGTATCCAGATCCTTGAGATCGACGCAGCGAACAGTGACGCCCTCTCCCTTGCGGATACGGGATATCAGCGCTTCTTTTCACAGATGGGCGAGAAGGCGTGCAGGATCTTTGATGACAGCACGCAGGAGGAAAGCTGCCAGTATCCGGCTTACGAGGAACTGGTCAGAAGACTGCTGAAGATCTATGAGACAGCGCAGACGCCGGAGGTACAGGCACTTTTACAGAAATATGCGCTTGCCGATGCGGAGAAAACATTTGTGTCCGTGCAGCATCTGGACAGTTATCTGGCACTTCTGCAGGAGGTAAGTCAGGTGACAGACGATGCGGAGACAAAGCAGGCGATCGAGTGTCTGACAAAGGCGAAGGAGGAAGAAGCCTATTTTGCGGAGGCGTTTTCGCAGTTTAAGGCGGGCAACTATGAGTACGCGAGGGAGCTTGTCTCGTCGGATGCGTATATGCAGCTTAGGGACAGCTTTATCAAGGAAGAGAGCGGCTGCTGGGAGGGTTCGATCTATATCCCGGTGAACCAGGAGCGGCTGGTGCTCCACAGGACGGAGGAGGGGATCCGGTTCTATTTTCCGAATGATGCGGAAGATGAGAATGTGAAAGATCTGATCACCGTGTGGGGAAGCAGGCAGGAGGACGACGGCGTGCAGAGAAGCGTCATTTCCTATGAACCTATGACAGAGGAAGCGGACGGCCAGCACACGGAATATACGATACAGTATCTTTACAGCAATGTGAAGATCAACGGGCAGTATGTGCCGCAGATGAATTACCGGTTTGACACGAAGGTGACAAACGCCCAGGGCGAAGCGATCGCGACAACGGCGATCGGTGACTGGGGCGGCGAGCATGAATGGGAAATCGATTATTGATGTAAAGTTTGCAAGAGTTACTTTACAAAATAAGGCCGCGGGTTTACCATAGTGGTGCGAATTGCTGTGTATCCGCAGAGCGGGCACAGTGGATTTATAGAGGAAGAAGCGGGATCTGCAAGGCAGGGAACGCTTGCAGTCATACAGAGAAAAGGAGAGAAAGATCATGGCAAAGAAACCAGTAGTATTGATGATCCTGGACGGCTACGGGCTGAATGAAAGGACAGAGGGCAACGCGGTTGCATTAGCAAAGACTCCGGTGATGGATAAGCTGATGGCAGAGTATCCTTTTGTAAAGGGAAATGCGAGCGGCATGGCAGTAGGACTTCCGGAGGGACAGATGGGCAACTCCGAGGTAGGACATCTGAATATGGGCGCAGGACGTATCGTATATCAGGAGCTTACCAGAATTACCAAAGAGATTAACGACGGTGATTTCTTTAAAAACCAGGCACTGCTTGATGGTATCGCAAATGTAAAGAAAAACCACTCCGATTTACATCTTTACGGACTGCTTTCCAACGGAGGTGTACACAGCCACATTACACATCTTTACGGACTTCTTGAGATGGCAAAGAAGAATGGTCTTCAGAACGTATATGTACATGCTTTCTTAGATGGTCGTGATACTCCTCCTGCTTCTGGAAAGAGTTATATCGAGCAGTTACAGAATAAGATGGATGAGATCGGCGTAGGTAAGATCGCTTCTTTATCCGGACGTTATTATGCAATGGATCGTGATAACCGCTGGGATCGTGTAGAGAAGGCATACCGTGCATTGGCAGAGGGAGAGGGCGAGACTGCAGAGAGCGCAGTTGCCGCAATGGAGGCTTCCTATGCAAAAGATGTGACAGACGAGTTCTTTGTTCCAACCGTTATTACTGAAAACGGTGCACCGCTTGCAACAATTAAGGACAACGATACGGTTATCTTCTTTAACTTCCGTCCGGACCGCGCAAGAGAAATTACAAGAGCTTTCTGTGCAGATGATTTTGACGGATTTGACCGTGGAAACAGAAAAAATCTGACCTACATCTGCTTCACAGAATATGATGTTACGATTCCGAACAAGGAAATCGCATTTAAGAAGGTAGAGCTTAAGAATACATTCGGCGAATATCTTGCAGCACACAATATGACGCAGGCAAGAATTGCTGAGACAGAGAAGTATGCACATGTAACCTTCTTCTTTAACGGTGGTGTAGAGGAGCCGAATAAGGGCGAGGACAGAATTCTCGTAAAATCCCCGAAGGTTGCAACCTATGATCTTCAGCCGGAAATGAGTGCACCGGAAGTATGCGACAAGCTGTGCGCTGCAATCCGTTCTGATAAGTATGATGTGATTATCATCAACTTTGCAAATCCGGATATGGTTGGACATACCGGAATCCTTGAGGCAGCGATTAAAGCTGTTGAGACTGTAGATGGATGTGTTGGAAAAGCCGTTGGGGCATTAAAAGAAGTTGACGGACAGATGTTTATCTGTGCAGACCACGGAAATGCAGAGCAGTTAATCAACTATGAGACAGGCGAACCGCTTACGGCACACACCACAAATCCGGTTCCGTTCATCCTTGTAAATGCAGATCCGGCATACAAGCTTCGCGAGAACGGATGCTTAGCAGACATCATCCCGACTTTAATCGAACTGATGGGAATGGAACAGCCGGCAGAAATGACAGGAAAATCATTATTGGTTCGTAAATAAAGAGTAAAAAACAAAAAGCCAGGTAACACATGACAGGTAACCGGAATTCCGGAAACAGGTCAGTGCTGCCTGGCTTTTTCTTATGTAATAGGAAATTTTGTTCCTATTACATAAAAATGCTTCGCAGGATTCTTTCTTAATTCCTGTTATCATCTAAAAAACTGACCTGTGATAAGTCAAGATGATGTTTGTCGCCGTATTGAGGATTTTCCCTGAAAAATGTTTTGAGATGTTTTTTCAAAACAAGATTGATGTAGGAAGAAAGGGTACGGTCATCGGAATCGGCAAGTTCCTTGATAATCTGAATGACATCATCATCGAGGCTCACACTGACCTTTGTTTTCAAAGGCTTTAAAGGTTTGTTCCTCCAGACTTTTGATACAATTCTCCAGATAGTCCTGCCCGTTATAGACCGGAATGATCACGCTGATCATATCTTTTCTCTCTTCCATCCTTCTTCTCCCTTCTCTATCCTTTGTAATAAATGATCATGGCAAGCCGAAGCAGCCTTATGGTAAATGCACTGGGATGTCTCAGAACCAGATAAAGAAGCTTGTTCGCCTGATCCTTTACCTCCACCTGCGTGGCAGCCACCACTGTCTGCACTGCTTCTTCCCTGCAGATCCTTTTTATGGCGCTGTAATATCCTTTGGGGTTTCCCCTGGCTTCGTTCTTCAGCGCCAGAAGCAGCAGAAAGATAAATTCCTGATCTGCTTTTTTCTGCATATCAGAGCGCTTGTCCCCAGGTACCTTCTCCATGATCACCTGCTTCATGATCTGCCAAAGAAGGAGAAGGTTGTCATACATTCCTTTATCATACCCATGCACCATGGATGCAGTCTCATAAAAATAGTGATAGTAAGTCTTATGATCCATCACTGCCAGACGTTTGCAGGATAAAAGCGCCGGCAGTATTACCGTCACATCTTCCCCCATTCGCACTTTCTCATTACTATATTTCTGATTTTCCAGAATCAGCTTCCTGGAAATCAGCT
>OIZL01000337.1_pt1 | contig 36972 bp, 27 predicted proteins | sample 1588541 | NCBI WGS metagenome assembly OIZL01 (sample SAMN03283285) | human gut metagenome | biome: human-associated habitat; material: feces | host: Homo sapiens | place: Peru | collected 2012 | reverse complement strand
GATCCCGGTGCTTTCTTTTTTCTATTTATTTTTCCTACAAAAATTTTACCCTACGGTACCTCTAACTTCCCTTATTCGATTGTTCACACATCTCTAAATTGTTCTATATTGTCACAGCCATATGTACCTTAACTCTTATTGAGGATAAACTCCTTCGCAGTCTATCTACTTTGGCATTATTTTTGATAATATAGAAATTAGCATCCTGTTTCCTTACTTAGAATTCGTTTCAAAACAATGCACAAATCGCTCCCGCGAGGGGAGCGACTAAAGAATCCGATCCTACTGTTCCATCCTGGGCATTTCAATCCACGACCCGCGAGGGGAACGACCCAGATGATTTCCCTGAGGTCAGGAAAATCGTAATTTCAACCCATGCTCCCACAAAGAGAGCAACTACTATTTCTACTAAGCCAAACTTTTTTTCTTAAAAAACTGTTTATAACATTTAATAATAAAGATCACATTCTATCTTTATCTGATTTTTCGCTTTCCCTTCTTCCCTACACAATCCTTCTCACGGTAATAATACTCCGATACGTCGCCGAAGTAATCTTGATCCCGGTCCGTTCTGTGCTGGCGTGGACAATCTGCCCATTTCCAATATATATGCCGACGTGCCCGCCATAATAGATAATATCTCCCGGCTTTGCCTCGGAATAGGATACGCCTTTTCCGACTCCCGCCTGGGCGTAAGAGCTTCTCGGCAGGGAAATGCCGAAGTTTTTATACACGGACATCACGAACCCGGAGCAGTCCGCTCCGTTTGTCAAACTGGTACCGCCCGCCACATAGGGATTTCCGATAAACTTGCAGGCATAATTTGCGATGTCCTGCCCCTTGCCGCCACCGCTTGAAACGGGAGCCGGTGTCTCCTGTTTCTGATCGGAAGATGCCGATTCGGAAGTGCTGTCCGTGCCTGTCTCTTCGCTCTGGCTGGCAAGCTGTTCCTGCCGCTTTCGTTCTTCCTCTTCCTTCCGTTTCCGCTCCTCTTCTTCCTTGCGCTTTTTCTCTTCCTCTTCGAGTTTTCGGATCTGTGCCGTCTCCTGCTTGATCTTAGCCGTGTACGCAGCGGCTTCCTGTTTTGCCTGCGCAAGCACGACCGAGTAGTTATCATACTCCTTCTTTTTCTCTGCCAGGACTCCCTGCACATACTTCTGTTCGTCCTCAAGCTCTGTCTTGGAAGTCTCAAGCTCCGACTTCTCCTCTTCGAGGGTATCCCAGAGATCTGCCACGCGCTGCACGGTCGCCTCATACTCTTCCAGAAGTTTCCGGTCATAGTCATACAGTTCTTCGATATAATGCGCCTTGTTCATCATATCGCCCATATCCTGCGCGCCCAGAAAGATCTGCAGATAGGAGCTGTCTCCCTGCTCGTACATAAACCGGATCCGGATCTTCATCGATTCATACTGCGTATCCTTCGTCTCGACGGCCTGATCATATTCTACCTGTGTCTTTTCGATGTCCTCTTCTTTGTCTGAGATCGCCTGTTCTATCAGGTTGATATCGGTCAGCAGCGACACCATCTCGTCGTCCAGCTCATTGATCTCTTCGCCGACGTCAGCCTGCGCTCCTTTATACTGGCCGATCTGTTTATTGACATTGTCAAGCTCCGATTTATTTTTCTCTACGTTCTTCTGTCTTTCTTCAATATCCTTTTGCAGGTCGGAAACGGTGGTCGCCGAAACCGGCTGCCCCACCGTAAGAAACAGCAGAAAAGACAGTATGGCACAGAATGTTCTTTTACATCTTTTTGTTTTTATCCATTTTCTGTTTCTCATTTTCCGTTGTTTCCTCTTTTTCCGTTATCTCGCGTCGCAGCCGCCGGTTTTGCAAAAGATCTGCGCCTCGCGCCCGGCCTGCCGCGGTCACTATGCCTTTTCTACAGTTCGCAGTTATTGACTGTTCTCGGGAAAGGAATGACGTCTCTGATATTTCCCATACCGGTCAGATACATCACGCATCTCTCAAATCCAAGACCGAAACCAGCGTGTCTTGCGGAGCCGTATTTCCGCAGGTCAAGATAGAACTGATAATCTTCCTTGTTCAGTCCCAGCTCATCCATTCTCTTCTCCAGAAGCTCCAGATTATCCTCTCTCTGGCTTCCGCCGATGATCTCACCGATACCGGGAACCAGACAATCCATGGCTGCCACGGTCTTCCCATCCTCGTTCAATTTCATATAGAAGGCTTTGATCTCCTTCGGGTAATCGGTAACGAATACCGGACGTTTGAATTCCTGCTCGGTCAGGAATCTCTCATGCTCGGTCTGCAGATCACAGCCCCAGGATACCTTGTATTCGAATTTATCGTTGTTCTTCTCCAGGATCTTGATCGCGTCGGTATAGGTTACGTGTGCAAAATCAGAGTTCAGCACATGGTTCAGTCTTTCGATCAGTCCCTTGTCCACAAACTGGTTAAAGAAGTTCATCTCTTCCGGTGCATTTTCGAGCACATAGCGGATCACGTGCTTGAGCATGGCTTCTGCCAGAATCATATCATCTGTCAGATCGGCAAAAGCGATCTCCGGCTCGATCATCCAGAATTCTGCCGCATGTCTTGTCGTGTTGGAATTCTCTGCGCGGAAGGTCGGTCCAAAGGTATATACGTTTTTAAATGCAAACGCATAGGTTTCTACATTGAGCTGGCCGCTTACCGTCAGGTTGGTCGGTTTCCCGAAGAAGTCCTTGGTATAATCTACTTTTCCGTCCTCTGTCAGCGGAAGGTTGTTCAGATCCAGCGTCGTCACCTGGAACATTTCTCCGGCGCCCTCGCAGTCGCTTCCGGTTATGATCGGCGTGTGCACATACACGAATCCTCTTTCCTGGAAAAAGGTGTGGATGGCGTATGCGATCAGTGAGCGCACGCGGAACGTTGCCTGGAATGTGTTGGTTCTCGGTCTTAAATGGGAGATCGTTCTAAGGTACTCAAAGCTGTGTCTTTTCTTCTGCAAAGGATAGTCTGCCGTGGAAACGCCTTCCACAAGGATCTCTGTCGCCTGCATCTCGAATTTCTGCTTTGCCTGCGGCGTCGCAACGATCTTTCCCTTTGCCACAATGGCGGAGCCTACATTCAGCTTCGATATCGCATCGAAATTGTCGAGCGCATCCGAATATACGATCTGCAGCGGTTCAAAAAAAGTTCCGTCGTTTACCACAATGAATCCAAAGGTCTTGGAATCGCGGATACTTCTCACCCAGCCTCCTACTGTGACCTCTGTGTCAATGTACTTTTCGCTCTCGCGGTACAAGTCTCTGATGTCTGTCAAATTCATTTCTACACCCTCTCATTCTTCATCCCTTATTTTTTGATAACTATCCAGCTCTGAAACGGATTTCGATTATTCCTGAGTCGTTCCGTCGTCTGCCGGTACTGTCGTGATGTTCGCATTTTCGATCAGAAAATCCATCACTTTGTTTGCCAGAAGATATTCCTTCAGTGCTTCCACATCCGTACTCTTCTTATATTCATCTGCCGACGCATATCCGTAGGCTTCCACCCTACGCTGGATCTCCTGATCTACATCCTCATCTGTGATCTGGATCCCTTCTTTGTCGGCGATTGCCTGCATCATCACATACTGCTGCCCTCTGGTCAGCGCGATCTCCTTGAGTTTGTCCTCATACGTGGACGCGTCCAGACCGTAATATCTGTTCAGATAATCCACCAGCGTCATATTCTGGTTCTTGGCAAGCGCTGTCATCTCATCCACCAGCCCATTGTAATAGCGGTCGATCATCTCATCCGGCAGCTTCTCAAAGGTGCATCCTGCCATGATCTTGTCCGTGATATCCGCTTTCACTGTATTGTCATACGTCGACTGCGCATCCTGATAGAAAATGTTGTACACATAATCCCTGAACTCATCTACGGTGGAAACATTTTCGATCGCAAGTCCGGCTACGAACTCATCGTTCAGCTCTGGCGTCTCCGACTCGCTGATCGCATTGATCGTCACCTCGAAAACTACCGGTTTTCCGGCGAGATCCGGGTTGTTCGGATAGGGATCCGGGAAAGTGAGATCCAGTGAGATCTTCTCACCCACTTCATGCCCGATCAGTCCGTCCTCAAAGCCGTCGATAAAACTTCCGGAACCGATCGTCAGATCATAGGATCCGGTTCCGCCGTCAAAAGCAACCCCGTCCTGGTATCCTGCATAGTCGATGCTGACCACGTCGCCTTCCTGCACAGCTCTTCCGGTCACCTCCTTGGTCGCTGCCTTCTGTGCCAGAATGTAGTTGATATAGGAATCCACCACACCGTCTGCCACGGCAGGCTCCTTCTCTTCCACCTCGATCCCTGTGTATGTCCCGAGCGTCACGTACTTCTCTGCCTTGATATCCTTCAGATACTCCTTGCTCCCACAGGCTGTCAGAAGCACCGCCGCTGCTCCCAGTGCAGCCACAAGTCTGATTTTACTTTTTTTCATAATAACATCCTCAAATCTTTTTCTATTTGGATCGTCCACCCGCTCCGCATCCCAAATCCCTGTTCTGAGCACACTTTCAACCCATACAAAGAATATACCATAATTCAATAGTTCATAAAAGAGTTTTTTCTTGCCTAATGAAACAATCAATGATAAAATATGCTGTACGTGATGATCGAATCGTAATCCGGAGGTAAACTGATGAAAACATTTACAGTTGTTTTATTGATTATTCTGGCTGTGCTTCTGGTGGCCGTTGTGGTATTGTACTTTCTCGGCAAGAAGGCACAGAAGAAGCAGGATGAACAGCAGGCGCAGATCGACGCCATGAAACAGACCGTTTCCATGCTGATCATTGATAAGAAGCGAATGAAATTAAAGGAAGCCGGTCTGCCGCAGGCAGTTCTGGATCAGACGCCCAAGCTTCTGCGCGGTTCCAAACTTCCCATCGTGAAAGCCAAGGTTGGTCCGCAGATCATGTCCCTGATCTGTGATGAGAAAATTTTTGATTCGGTTCCGGTCAAGAAGGAAGTCAAGGCGGTGGTCAGCGGAATCTATATCACCGATGTAAAGGGACTTCACGGAAAGCCGGTTGTGGCAGAGCCTAAGAAAAAGAGCAAGTTCAAACAGCTTGTGGAAAAGGCACAGGAAAAAGCAGGGGCAAAGCCCATCAAATAAAACGGCGCGTGCGCACAGAAAAACAGCAGCGATTCTCAACTGAGAGAAAAGCTGCTGTTTTCTTTTGAACAGACTGTGATCTTAATGTGGCAGTCCGCCAGAAACGCGTAGTTGACGTCCAGCGCGTAGTCCACGTCCACACAGATCTTGTCCTCATCCTCATCGATCTCGATCTTTTTCGTATCGATCCCGATAAGCACCGGCCCGTAGGGGGTATTATAGCTTGTCAGATTTTTCTTATTCTCCTGGAACACCATATGGACATTGACCAGTCCGTTTCTGGTCAGCTCTACCATATGCTCGCTGAATTTCAGCCGGTTCTTTGTCGCCTGGGTGAAGCCTTCCGTTATCTCTTCATAGATGACATAGTGTCTGTCATTTCTTTTATAATAATCTCCCACCGTCACCGTCTCGACCCGCCCGGGTTCTTCCTCCTGCTGGTCGAACTGCAGACCGCTGAGGGTGAGCAGAACTTCTTTTGTCATTCTGATCGCTCCTTTGTTTTCTGTTGCCGCAAAAGACTCTCTTTTGCCAGCTTCTGACTATACAGGTCAATATTCGTCAATATTGATCACCTTCGCCGAGAGGATCCCGTAGGTCAGGATCGAATTGGCAAATTTCTGGAACTTGTCTGCCGCGTCGCTCACGAAAAAGCGGTACAGCTCTGTTCCAAGCTGCGGTCTGTGACTACTCTCCAGCCCTCTCTCATGCAAAAGCTGCTTGAGCTCCCGCGCCGTCTCGTAAGCCGGATTTACAAGCGTGACCTCGTCTCCCATGATCCTTCCCACAGTCGACCGGAGCATGGGATAGTGCGTACAGCCAAGGATCAGTGTGTCGATTCCTACGTCGATCAGCTCCATCAGATACCTTTTGGCGATCTCATCTGTCACAGGATCCTCCCAGAGTCCTTCCTCCACAAGTGGCACGAAAAGCGGACATGCCTTTCCAAGCACCTGCACCCTGCTTTCTCCTGTCTTTTCATCGATCCAGATATTCCTCTGTCTGCTGACAGACTGTATGTATTTCTTGTAAATCCCGCTGCCGATCGTTGCCTCCGTTGCGATGACGCCGATCTTTCCGTTCTTGGTCGCGTCGATCGCCGCCCGCGCGCCGGGTTTTACCACACCGATGATCGGAAGCTCCACTTCCTTCTCCAGATCGTCCAGTGCATAGGCGCTCGCCGTATTGCAGGCGACCACGATCGCTTTTACCTGCTGTGTCTCCAGAAAGCGCACGATCTGTCTGGAAAACCTTGTCACCGTGTCCTTCGATTTACTTCCATAGGGCACACGCGCCGTATCTCCGAAATACACGATCCTCTCATTCGGAAGCTGCCGCATGATCTCCCGTGCAACTGTAAGTCCCCCCACTCCCGAGTCAAACACCCCGATGGGACTGTTGCACAATTCCTCTTCACTTATCATAATCGATCTCCATTTCTGTCTTTTCTTCTTTGGGAGGCTCCTTTTTCTCCTGATCGCCGCTCTGCTCTGTGATCCATTCCCACAGCCGGCTTGTCACAACGACTTCCTCCCCGCTGTCTCTGAAAATATATTTTCCTTCCTGCCGGTCCAAAACCGCATCGCGCTCTTCCCTCTGCACCGGCTGAAAGATATCCTCCGAAAAACAGAGCTCCGGATAAAAGATACTCCACCAGCCAAGCGTCATCATCACCAACAGAATTTTTTCCCTTCCCTTTTTCAAGCTGTTTTCTCCTTTCATGGGGCCATCCGCCCTTCTGAAAAAAGCATTTCCGCTTTTGGGAAAGTTATTCCTTCTTAATTATTTCTATTCCGCCGCCCGCGCGCATATTCGGCGATGCGGCGCGGCATGGGCTTTTCTTTTACTGCTGTTCCCGCTCCAGACGGATCTGTTTGATAATGGATTTTTCCTGATTGTCTATGTGGAGCTTCGCCGCCTTTGCCGCCTTTGCCTTATCTTTTTTCAGGATTCCGTCATAGATCATCCGATGCTCCTCCACCAGGTGCTCATGCTGGCTTTCATCCTTGATATACTCAAAGCGGTAGCGGTACATCTGCTCCGACAGGTTATTGATGAGCTGGATCAGCCTGTCATTGCCGGTTGCCTGCACAATGATGTCATGCAGCGCTACATCTGCCACCGCAATGGTCGTGACATCCCCTGTCCCGGTCGCCTCTTCAAAAGCCCTGCACGCCTCCTGCAGCTGCTGCGTCTCCTCCTCGGTGATCCGTTCGCAGGCCAGCTCCGCGCAGAGTGCATCCAGCGCACGGCGCACCTCCAGCACGTCCTTGAGACTCTTTTCCGTGATCTGCGCCACCTCTGCTCCGCGGCGCGGGATCATGATGACCAGTCCCTCCAGTTCGAGTTTCCGGATCGCTTCCCGGATCGGCGTCCTGCTCACGCCCAGTCTGTTTGCAAGGTGGATCTCCATCAGTCTCTCTCCCGGTTTCAGTTCTCCGGTCAGGATCGCCTTCCGCAGTGTGTTGAACACTACGTCCCGCAGTGGCAGAAATTCATCCATTTTTACTGTAAAATCATTTTCCATCGATGTCCTCCTGAAACGCTGTCACAAATACCTGTTTTGCCAGATCCCTTTCCCTGAGGATCGCGGCCGCCGCCTCCGCCTGCTCTTTTTGTCCGAAAATACCGAACACGGTCGGTCCGCTTCCGCTCATCAGCGCATTTTCCGCGCCTTTTTCCTTCATCACCGTCTTGATCTCTTCTATCACCGGATAGGTCTTTGTCGTCACTGTCTCCAGCACGTTTCCCATCCGTTCTGTAATGCCCTCCAGCTGTCCGCGCCGGATCGCCTCCACCATCCCGTCGATGTCCGGGTGGCTTTTGAGGGTATCCGCATGCAGATTTTCATACACAAATTTGGTAGAAACGCTGATCTCCGGCTTCGCGATCAGCAATACGCACTCCGGCGGTGCCGGAAGCGGTGTCAGGATCTCGCCGATCCCCTCCGAAAGCATCGTTCCACCGACAACGCAGTATGGGATATCCGCGCCGAGCCGCACGCCAAGTTTCTGAAGCTCCTGCACACTGCAGCCTGTCTCCCACAGCTCATTCATTCCGCGCAGCGTCGCAGCGGCATCCGAGCTTCCTCCCGCCATTCCGGCGGCGATGGGAATCCTTTTGACAAGGCGGATCTTCACGCCTCCCGCAATTCCTTTTTCTTCCATAAAAAGCTCTGCTGCCCTGCAGATCAGATTATCTTTTCCCGCTGTGAGCTCCGATCCTTCAATCTGAAGCTCTACCCCCGGTTTTTCCGTCTTTTCCAGAAACAGGTCGTCATAGATATCCACGGTCTGCATCACCATCTTTACCTCATGGTAGCCGTCCGGTCTGCGCCGCAGCACATCCAGCCCCAGATTGATCTTCGCGTATGCCCTCTGCTTTGTCTGATTCATTCTTCCGTGTCCTTCCAGATGCATATTTTTTATACACTTGTATATCGATTTTTATATACACATATACATTGTATTTTATTTACACTTGTATATTGCATTTTGTATACAATAGATTGTACTTAATTTTATACAATCCATTATACTTTGTCAACTTTTGCGGCTTTTTTCGGCTGCTGCTCATATTATATGTCTTTGCGTCCGCCCCTCATCCACAGCTTTTTACAGATTCTGTTTTACCCTCTAATCATTCTGGGACTTTGGTACGATATATAGGATAGAAAGGGAGTTTTCCCATCAGAACCTAAAAAGATTTTATAATTCCAAGGAGGGATATGACATGAGCGTAAACGGAATTACAGGTATTGCCGGAACTTATGACGCATACCAGACCACCGGCAAAAGCACTGCTGCCGAAACCGTAAAGGCTGATGCAGCCAAGACCGAAGAAAACACAAAGACAACCGAGGAGAGTGGCGCTGTATATGAGCCTTCAAAGGAGACCGAGGCAGACGCTTCCAAAAAGACTTATACTGCCAACACGGAGCTGGTAAACAAACTGAAAGCAGACGCAGAAGAGCATAACAGACAGCTCCAGAACATTGTACAGCAGTTGATGACCAAACAGGGTCAGACCTACAACATGGCAAACGATATCTGGAAGTTCCTTGCCAGCGGTGATTATGAGGTAGATCCCGTCACCAAAGCACAGGCACAGGCTGATGTTGCAGAGGATGGTTACTGGGGCGTGGAGAAGACTTCCGACCGTATCATCGACTTCGCGACCGCGCTGACCGGCGGAGATCCGAGCAAGATCGAAGATATGCGCGCGGCATTTAAGAAGGGCTATGAGCAGGCTGAGAAGGCATGGGGCGGAGAGCTTCCGGAAATTTCCCAGAAGACCTACGATGCCGTTATGCAGAAGTTTGATAAGCTGGCAGAAGAAGCTGGTCTTACCACAACGACAGCATAATACTTCTACAGAAATATTTAAGGCTCCCGAAACAGTTCGGGAGCACTTGACCAGAAAGGGTGACTGATCGTTCAGTCGCCCTTTTTATATCGATAATGTTCTTCTTCCGGAGGATTGTTTCCAGCTCCGATACGGCGCTGCTCTATCTCATATACAGCCCTGCCAGCTTCATGTTTTCATCGTAGGTAAGCCGATAGGTTACGCTGACATTTTCGTAGGCGACCGTCATCTCGCCCACCGCGTAGTGGGTATTGCTCTGCACCATATCCACAATGTATGCCATGCTGTAAGACACCGGCTGTCCAAAATCATCTGCCATCTGGCTTTTTACCTGCCGGATACCATCGCCGTCAAAGATGGCCGCCATGTCAGCAGTCGATTCACTTTTCAGCGTTTCGTAGTCCTCCTCGTCCAGAAGCGCAATGGTTTCCTTCATACGGCTTTCCACCTGTGCCTGTTCAAAGTACTGGCTGTCCTCTATCGCGATGGTCCTCGGCAGCATACGGCTGACCAGCGCCACAAGGATCACCAGGACCACAAGCACCGCCAACACTACCTTCAATATCTGCCACATCCGGTATTTCCTTTTCTCACCGGCAGACAGATTCTCGTTGAAGCCTTGTGCAAACTCCTTTGCAGAACCCATCTCCTCCAGGACCTCCTCCAGCGCCGCGCCCTGTTCGAGCCGCATGGCGATGTCTGTCTCCAGCTGCTTTCGGATCTCCTTTTTCTTGGCGCCGCCGCACCGGATCCTTCTCATCACATCTCTGACATACGCATTTTGATTTTTCATATTCCTCTCCGTTCCGCAGATTTCCGGCTGCTTCCTCATCCTGCCGGCTCCGCTGTTTGTTTTTCTGTGCTATTTGCTTTCCATGATCCTTGCTATTCCCCTGGCAATGCTCTCCCAGGTTCTGGTGATGTCTGTCAGTGCCGCCTGCCCCTCCGGGGTCATTTCATAATATTTTCTGGGCACCTGTTTTCCTTCGCTTCCCAGCCATTTGCTTTTCACCAGTCCTTCCTCCTCCAGACGGTACAGAATGGGATAGAGCGTGCCATCCTTCAGGGCAAATACTCCCCGACTTTTCTCTTTCATCTCCTGGATCATCTGGTATCCATACTTAGGTCCCTCCCCAAGCAGCTTTAAGACCAGCATATCCAGAACCCCCTTTTTCATCTGTCTTTCATATTTTTCCTGCATAATGATCCCCGTTTCATGGTGCTTTGTCGGTTTCTGTTCGCATACTTTGTAATACAAAGTATATAGTATAGCAATAGGTATGTCAACCTTTCAGCCGTATTCTTATCTCTTCGGTAAACTGCCCTGCGCTGTCTGTTATTTTTACAGAATAAATTCTGCGCCTGCGCACACTTACGCGCCCAAGCGGAATACAAAGCATTAACTTCTTCTCCGCGAGGTGCGCATCGTTTGTACGAAGTGCTTTTGTTTGACAGAAAGTTCAACGCAATTTCCTACTAAAAAAAGACTCACAGATAGCTTTCTATCCGCGAGTCCGTTTTCCATATTCTCTATCCGTCTTTCCGGCAGGCTGGCCTTTTTATGCCGCCAGTCCGTCTACTCTTCCAGTGCAGAAAATACCACGTTCCGCATCCTTCTGGTATACTCTGTGGTTCCGCTGTCTGCCTTCTGCTGCATCATAAGGAAGGTCAGCTCATGGGCAGGATCATTCATCATATACGTGCCAAGCCAGCCGTCCCAGCCATACTCACCCTTGCTTCCAAATCCGACCGCCTGCTCCGGTCTGTCCAGAATGCGCATCAGATTTCCGTATGTGTACCCGGCAAGGGATTCCCAGGTGTCCACGCCGCGCTGCTGCTTTGCCGTCACATGGACCGTCGTCATAAACTGCACGGTGTGCGGCGTCAGGATCTGCACGCCGTTATAGCTGCCTTTATGCAGCAGCATCTGATTGAACTTTGCATAGTCGTCGATCGTGGATGCCAGACCAGCCCCGCCCGCTTCATACGCCGGCTGCCGGTCCATGCCGTTTCGGATGCCCAGATGTGAAAAATGCTCCTCCGCCAATCCCTCCGGCAGCGCCCGGTATACCTTGGATAACCGGTCCTGCTTCTCCTGCGGTACATAGAACGCGGTATCGTTCATCCCCAGCGGCGCAAAGATCCGTTTCTCCAGAAATTCTCCGAACCGCATCCCGGATACCACCTCCACGATGGCTCCCAGAATATCGGCGGACAAGCCATACTGCCAGTTCTCGCCCGGCTGAAAAGCCAGCGGAAGCTGCCCCACCCGGTTTGCGATCTCCACGGTCGTGAGCGCCTGGTCGGTATCTAATTTTGCAATGATCTCGTCAATAAGCTGCCCGCACCGGACCTCCGCCGCGTTTCCTTCTCCCAGATAGACCAGCCCGGAAGTCATGTTCAGCAGATTCTGGATCGTCATCGGCTTTACGACTGGATAAACAATGCCCCTATCGATCACATACTGCTCCTTAAATCCCGGCAAATATCTGGATACCGGGTCTAACAGATCTATTTTTCCCTCCTGCAGCAGGATCATAACTGCCGCTGAAGTGACCGGCTTCGTCATGGAATACAGCCGGAAAATGGTGTCCCTCGTCATCTTCTTTCCGGCAGCCTTGTCGCGGTAGCCCGCCTCATAATAGCAAATCTCCTTCCCATGCTGCATCACCATACAATTCACCCCGGCGATAAATCCGGTGTCTACCATCTCCTGCGCCAGCTCACGCAGGCGTTCCAGCCTCTGTATATTCATATCCGTTCCTCTCTTTTCTTCTCTCATAGCGCCGTCCATCCGGCTTTTCTTTGCCGCACCTGACCGGCTCTCTCCCGCCGCCCGGGTTGCACGCACGCCATACCTCTATACTATCAGACTTCCCTCTCCATGAAAACGGCGAATTGCCTAAAAATAGCCGCAATAAATAAGCAATTTGATAAGTAGTCATTTTCCCCCATGTCTTTTATAATGTAAATAGCGCAAAAGAAAAACAAGCGGCTGCGTAGCAGACATTTGTTTTTCTTGCGCGTTTAGCTCGATAGCCGCCTGCATTGCAGGCGTATTAAGGAGAATTTGAATGATCTCACGATTTCATAAACCCTTTTTCCGTTCCAAAGCCCTTCTGTGCGCCGGTCTGCTGCTGACCTCCACCCTCGGGCTTTTCGGCTGTTCCTCCGGTCAGACCTCCCAGGCTAAAGTCTACGAGGAGCCGCTGGTGATCGATGTGTTCGACTCCCTCGCCAACTACCAGGGGATGCAGTCCGGATGGTTTGCCAAGCTGGTGAAAGATAAATTCAACATGGAGCTGAACATCATCGCCCCCAACGTTTCCGGCGGCGACACGCTCTACCGCACCCGGGCGGCGGCTGGCAATCTCGGAGATCTTATCATATGCAGCGGTCAGAACAACAATCTTCAGGATCTGGTCACTGCCGGTCTTGTGATCGATATGCAGGACTATCTGAAGGATGGGGAGATCATGAAGTACGAAAAAGCGATCCGCAACCTCAATGATCCCATAGACAGCACCGCCATCTACGCCATCCCCTCCTCCGTCTCGTTCCAGAACTGCACGCAGCCAAGCGAATCCGGCGATCCGACATTCGGTCCCTATCTCCGCTATGACCTGTATGCTGCCCTGGGTTATCCTTCTATCGAGACGCTGGACGATCTGCTGAGCGTCCTTGCGCAGATGCAGGCGCTCCAGCCGGTCAGTGAATCGGGCAATCCGACCTACGCCTTCAGCTTCTTTAAGGACTGGGACGGCAATATGATGAACAGCGCCAAGCAGCCCGCCTGCTTCTACGGCTACGACGAGTACGGATTTGTGCTTGCCAAGGCGGACGGCTCTGACTACCAGGACATCATGCAGGACGATTCCTTCTACCTGCGCAACCTGAAAATGTATTTCGACGCAAACCAGCTCGGTCTGGTGGATCCGGCTTCGCCCAATCAGAATTACAACGAAATGTTTGACAAATACGCCGCCGGCGATATCCTGTATGCACCCTGGCCATGGCTCGGACAGTCCGCATACAACACCCTTTCCAACCGCACCAGCGGAAAAGGATTTATGTTCGTCCCCATCGAAGATATGCAGATCCTTCTCAACGGCTGCAATCCCTACGGCGACGACACCTCCATTATCGCGGTCGGCCGCAACGCCAAGGATCCCGAACGGCTCGCCGATTTCATCAACTGGCTGTATTCCCCGGAGGGGATCTACGCCAACAGCGCCCAGTCCGTCACCGGGACCGCAGGACCGGAAGGGCTTACCTGGGAGATGACAGGCGATGGTCCGGCGCTGACGGAGGTCGGCGTGGAAGCTCTGCTCCGCAGCGATGTAAAGCTCCCGGACAGTTGGGGCGGCGGTATGTGGAAGGACGGCATTTCCCGCATCAATTTCACCACCGTCATCCTCACGGACACCGCTCCGAACGGTTATCCTTACCGTTACACCCAGTGGGATTCCTATCGCCAGATGGACGATACCACCCTGGAAAAAGCGTGGAAAAACCATATGCAGGCGGATTCCACGATGGACTACCTGTTACAGACCGGCAAATATCTCGTTTCTCCCGGCTGCTCCTACTTTTCCACGACGGAGTCCAACGAGATCTCGACGATCCGGAACCAGTGTAAGCGGATCATCGTGGACACCTCCTGGGCGATGGTCTTTGCAAAAGACGAGGAAACCTTCTACGAGCTGCAAAGCACCATGCAGGAAACCGTCAGGAGTCTTGGCTATGAACAGGTGCTTCTCCATGATATGGATCTTGCACACAACAAAATAAATGCAAAAATAGCTGCCGCGGCAGCAGAAAGAGGTAATCATTAATCATGATTGAATACAGCAAAGTGACCAAAATCCCCTACGGAGGCGATTACAACCCGGAGCAGTGGCCGGAGGAAACCTGGGCAGAGGATATGCGCCTTCTGAAGCTCGCGCACATCGATATCGTCACTCTGAACGTCTTTAGCTGGGCAATGCTTCAGTCCGACGAAACAACCTATCATTTTGAAAAGCTCGACAAGATCATGCAGCTAGTCCGCGACAACGGCATGAAGGTCTGTCTGGCTACCTCCACCGGCGCCCATCCCGCCTGGATGGCGCGGAAGTATCCCGATATTCTCCGGGTCGAAGCGAACGGCATGAAGCGGAAATTCGGCAGCCGTCACAACTCCTGTCCGAACAGCCCGACCTATCAGAAATACGCCAGAGCGCTGGCTGAAAAGCTGGCGGACCGCTACAAGGACTATGACAATATCGTGGCATGGCACATCTCCAACGAGTACGGCGGGGAATGTTACTGTGAGAACTGCGAAAAGGCGTTCCGCGTCTGGCTGAAAGAGAAATACCACACCATTGACGAGGTAAACCGCGCCTGGGACACCGCTTTCTGGGGACACACCTTTTATGACTTTGACGACATTGTGCTGCCGAACTATCTCTCGGAGCACTGGGGCGAGGAGCGCACGACGTTTCAGGGGATTTCCCTCGATTACCGCCGTTTCAATTCAGAAAGCATCCTGAACGCATACCGTCTGGAATATGACGCGATCCACGCGATCACGCCGGACATCCCGATCACAACGAACCTGATGGGAACCTATCGCGCGCTGGATTACCAGATGTGGGGAAAATATCTGGATTTCGCATCCTGGGACAACTATCCTTCCAACGAGACGCCTCTGGAAGAGACCGCGATGCGCCACGACCTGATGCGCGGCGTCAAGCAGGGCAAGCCTTTTGCCTTAATGGAGCAGACGCCTTCCGTCACCAACTGGCTGCCTTACAATATGTTAAAGCGCCCCGGCGTGATGCGTCTGTGGAGCTATCAGGCGGTGGCACACGGTGCTGACACGGTCATGTTCTTCCAGATGAAGCGGAGCATCGGCGCCTGCGAGAAGTATCACGGCGCTGTGATCGATCATGTAGGCAATGAAAACACCCGCGTTTTCCGGGAGATCACCGCCCTTGGCGCAGAGCTGGAAAAGCTCGGAAGCCAGACGCTGGGCGCAAGAACCGACGCCAAAGCCGCCATTGTCTTTGACTGGGACAACTGGTGGGGCATCTCCTACTCTGCCGGACCGACCATTTATCTGGATTACTGTCAGGAGATTCTGCGCTACTATAAGGCATTGCACAATAAGAACATTCCGGTGGACATGATCGGTGTAGAGGATGATCTGTCCAGATACAGCCTTGTGATCGCTCCGGTCCTCTATATGGTAAAAGGAAATTACGATGAGAAGATCCGCACCTTTGTAAAAAATGGCGGCCGCTTCCTCACGACCTTTTTCAGCGGCTACGTGGATGAACACGATCTGGTGACTACCGGCGGTTATCCGGGCAAGCTGCGCGACATTCTTGGCATCTGGGTTGAGGAAGAGGATGCGCTTCCAAGCGATATGGAAAACAGCTTCTCCTATCAGGGCAAGACCTATCCTGCCAAAATGCTGTGCGATCTTCTGCACACCGAGGGAGCCGAAGCGCTTGCCTCCTATGATAAGGACTTCTATGCCGGTATGCCGGTTCTGACGAAGAACGCGTTCGGCAAAGGCTACGGCTACTATGTGGCGACCAGTTCGGACGACGACTTCTACAGCGATTATCTGTCGGAAATCTGTGCGGACGCAGGGATCCATCCGCTGATGGATACGCCCGCCACGGTGGAAGTGACGATGCGCAGCAATGCAAACGGCTCCTTCCTCTTTATCTTAAACCACGGCGAGGAAGCCTACGAAGCGACACTGCCCTACAGCGGAACCGATCTGCTTTCCGGCACTTCCTACCGCGAAGGAGAGAACTTCTCCCTGCCCGCCAAAGATGTGATCCTGCTGAAGCTGTCCTGACACAGCCTCTGTTTTATTATTTCTAACAAAAATTGCAAAATTCATAAGTCTTTATTGAAGTATGCAAATCCATGTTTCGCAATTATCAACCTACTCTTTAAAAGGAGATTTACCACGATGAGCTTCGATTTTACTGAAAAAGAACCTTATTACAGACACATCCAGTCAGTGATCTCCCAGGGCCCTTACCGGGATTCCTGGGAATCCCTCACGGACTTTCCTATGCCTTCCTGGTTTGAAAAGGCGAAGTTTGGCATCTTTATCCACTGGGGATTGTACAGCGTTCCCGCCTACAACAACGAGTGGTATTCGCGGAATATGTACATCCAGGGAACCCCCGAGTATGAGCACCATATCAAAACCTATGGGCCGCACAGGGATTTTGGCTACAAGGACTTCATCCCTCTGTTTACCGCCGATCAGTTCGACGCTGACTTCTGGGCAGAAACCTTTGCAGACGCAGGCGCCAGATATGTCGTCCCTGTGGCAGAGCACCACGACGGATTCCAGATGTACGAGAGTTTCCTTTCGCATTACAACGCCGCCGAAATGGGACCGAAACGGGATATCCTCGGCGAGCTGAAAAAAGCCATCGAGGCCCACGGCATGACCTTCGCCACCTCCTCCCACCGCGCCGAGCACCACTGGTTTATGGGAAACGGAAAGGACTTCGACAGCGATATCAAGGAGCCTCTTTCCTGCGGCGATTTCTACTGGCCCTCCGAACAGCAGCAGCCGGATCAGCAGGATCTTTTTGCCAAACCGGATCCCAGCGAGGAATTTCTGATCGACTGGGTATGCCGCACCTGTGAGATCATCGACCGCTACCAGCCGCGCGTCCTCTATTTTGACTGGTGGATCCAGCACAATGCCTACAAGCCGTACCTTCGCATGATCGCCGCCTACTACTACAACTGCGGCGTCCGGGATGGCTATCCGACCGCTATCTGCTACAAACACGACGCAATGGCGTTTGGCAGCGGCATCGTCGATGTGGAGCGCGGAAAATTTGCCGATGCCAAACCCTATCACTGGCAGACCGACACCGCGATCGCGCGCAATTCCTGGTGCTACACGACCAGCCTTGACTACAAGTCGAGCCGTGAGATCCTCTGCTATCTGATCGATGTCGTCAGCAAAAATGGCAACCTGCTCCTCAATGTAGGCCCTAAGGCGGACGGCAGCTTTGCCCCGCAGGATGCGGCGATCCTTAAAGATATCGGCAGTTGGCTCTCCGTAAACGGCGAGGCGATCTACGACAGCAAGCCCTGGCGTTACGCGGCAGAAGGACCCACGCAGGAGGTTGAGGGACAGTTCAGCGACGCCTCCGCCGCCGACTATACCCCGGAGGACTTCCGTTTCACCGCCGGACATGGCGCTATCTACGCCATCTGCCTGCACTACCCGGAAGACGGTCGCGTCACCATCCGGAGCCTTTCCAAATCCAAGGATCCGAACAAGCCGGCCTTCCACGGTATCGTCAAGTCCGTAGAAGTGCTTGGCTTTCCGGAAAAGATCGACTTTACGATGGATGAACAGGGACTGCACTTTACCACACAGACGGTTCACAGCCCTTTTCCCGTGACCGTCAAAGTTCTTACCGACTAGCTCTCTAAATCTCGCCAAAACAGTGATTTTATGCTATGATAACATATAGCGACAGCGATACGGCTCTGTCCCTGTGGAGGTAGCTATGGAAACATTGTTGATTGCCGATGATGAAGCAGCGATCCGGGAAGGATTGAAATATATTATAGACTGGGAAGCGGAAGGCTTTCGCCTGTGCGGCGAGGCCGGAAACGGCGAGGATGCGTTATCCAAGATCCTTGCCCTGCGCCCCAGTCTTGTTTTGTTGGATGTAAAAATGCCGAAGATGCACGGCACCGAGGTCATCCGCCGCGCGCGCGAGGAGGGCTTCACCGGAAAGTGTATCATTCTCAGCGGCTATTCCGATTTTGCCTACGCGCAGTCCGCCATAAGAAGCGGTGTCAATTTCTATCTGCTGAAGCCGCTTGACGAGGACGAGCTGCTAAACTCTGTGCGGAAGATCAAGGAGCTGCTCGCGGAGGAGAAAAAGACGACCAGCAGCCTGACAAACCTCAAAAAGAAGGCCAAGCACGTGATCCTGCAGGAGCTTATCACAGGTACGCTCTCCGCCCCGTTGCCGGAGGAGGATGTGACAGCCATGCACCTGCTTGCAGACGTCTATCAGATCGTCATCTGCGAGGATTTCCAGACCGAGGCGCAGAACGCCCCTTACACGTTCGCAGAGCTTCTGCGCGTCACGAATAAAGATAACAGCACGTTCGATCATACGGAAATCGACTCCCACGACGTCGTTCTCCTGAAAGGGCAGTACGGCGTGAAGAAGCTGAATGAATTTCTGATGCACTTCGAGGAACAGACGCCGCAGGAGGGCAGCCCTCTCGGTTCCATGTTCCTGACGATCGGACGTCCGGTAAATTCTCTGGACGACATCTCGCGCTCCTATCAGGACGCCGCCGCCCTTCTGCACAGAAGGTTTTTCTGCGCACAGGAGCAGCACTATCTGGATTTCGAAGATCTGCCCAAGAACCTCCAGAGTGCCCCGGAGGAAGCAGCCGCGCCCTCCGTTCTCGGCGACCGCCTGTTGTCCTATTATAGCGACCGCTTTATCGATTATATCACGACCTTTAACCGGAACATGATCGCCGTGACCTTCTCCTCGTTGGAGGTGGAGCTGATGGACGCCTCGGAGGATATCAGCGCGATCCGCAATTTCCTGATCGACATCTACCTGCGGATCAAGGAAAAGGTTGCCAGCATCTACCCCGGTGCGGAGATTCCTTTCGAGGCAGGCTCTACCGTCATCGAGTTTATTCACAGCCAGAACTACCTCTATGAGATCATCCGCTATCTTTCGGAACAGTTCGAGATGATGATGAACGCCTCCGGCAACCCATCCCGCGACACGATCCTGGACGATGTGATCTTTTACATCGACCACAATTACCGCGACAACATCAAGCTGGAGACCATCGCCCCGCTTTTTGGCTACAACAGCGCTTATCTCGGCAAGATCTTCAACAAGACGGTCGGCGAGAGCTTTAATTCGTATGTGGATCACAAGCGCATCGATCTCTCCAAGAAGCTGCTTGCAGAGAACACGCTGAAGGTTTACGAGATCGCCGAACAGGTCGGCTACAAGAACGTCGATTACTTCCATAAGAAATTTAAGAAATATGTGGGCGAAAGCCCCGCGGAATACCGCAAGAAAACAGAAGACCTGCCCTGATACGGGCAGGCCGTTTTTTTCACTTGTCTGCTTTGATCATTTCCTGCGTCCACCGATACGCCAGCTCAAACCAGCCCTGACAGGACGGTTCGATATTCTCTCCGGCATTTCCCATTGTCAGCTCGCTCGCCAGCGCAAGCCCATGACCGCCTTTCATATACATGTGCAGCTCCACAGGAATATTTTTCTTTCTCATGGCGAGTGCCAGCAGGATCGAGTTTTCCGCAGGCACCAGGTCATCCTCGTTTGTCGTCCACACAAAGGCCGGCGGCGTGTCGTCGCTTACCTGCTTTTCGAGGGAAAGCTCCTCCTTCTGATCCTCATACGCATCTCCCAACAGGTTTTCAAAGGATTCCCGGTGCGCATATTCCCCGGAAGTAATGACCGGGTAGCTCAGGATCATTCCTGCCGGCTTCAGCATCGCCGACTCCGTATGGAGTTCATCGGCAAGAAATGAGCGGTTCCAGAACATTCCATAGCTTGCCGCCAGATGTCCGCCCGCCGACGAACCCTGGATAAAGATCTTGTCCACATCAATATGCCACTCCTCCGCGTGCTCTCTCGCGATCGTGACTGCCTTTGCCAGCTCAAGCAAAGCTGCCGGATAGACTGCCGGGCGCACGGAATACCACAGCACCATCGCATGATATCCGTATGCGTTCCATTTCAGCGCAAACATCTCCGCCTCCCGCTCCGAGGTAAAGCAGTAACCGCCTCCCGGACATACAATGACAAGCGGTCTTTTGTCGATCCCGATCTCCTCCGAGTGTGAGATCACATAGGTAACTACATTCGCATAGATCTCGGAACCGGGCATCTCCAGTTTGATTCTCTCATGTATCATCTCTTTTTCCTCCTAATATTTACTCTTCCCCGCCATCCATGGTCGTCACCGCGCCCGGCTCTTTCTCGATGATCTGGAAAATGCGCAGGGACATTCCCGCGATCGTATAGATCAGGCAGGCCGGTCCGATGAAAAATCCGATAAACAGCGTCGTTCGGTTAAAGAACCAGACGATCAGCTCCACCGCGAGCACCAGGATCAGAACCAGCGTCCTTCCGGCATAACGGCGGCAGATCTCAAAGGAATTGCGGAAGATCTTCCACAGCTTATTCTGATAACGCGCCATCAGCGGAAACGCATACAGCAGGCAGACCGCAAACAGAATACCCGACAGGATCGCCGCGATCAGAAAGATCATGGAGTTGTCCTCCACCGCGTTAAAAAGCTGTATGTCCAGATACACCGCATAGACCGCTATCAGGCTGACAAGCCCAAGCACGGTTCCCTGTTTCCAGTTCTCCTTAAAGCCTTTAAAGAACTCCTTGGCAATATAGCCTTCCTCGTCGTCTACCATATGCAGGCAGACCTTGAAGGCAGCTGCCGTCGAAGCTCCGATCGTCACGATCGGAATACTGCAGATCACCCAGAAGAAATTGACCTGCAGAATATCCCACAATCTCTGCATGAATTTATAAAAAGGACTGTCTACACTAAAGAATTTCATGGTATTCCTCTTTTCTGTCCGGTTTTCTCTGTGCCGGTCGTTTCCTCTTGTTATCAAAAGGGGACGTCTGAGACGTCCCCTTTATTATAGCATACTCCCTTTACATTAACCTATATATTTTACGGATTCTTACTTGCCCATAGCAGCGTTCTCAGCCTGTGCACGAAGGGTAGCTTCGTTCTGCTGGAACTCAACGCACTGGTCATATCCATAGGACTCTGCCTCGGAGATCATGCTGTCAACGATGCTGTTGAACTCGTCGTCGGATGCTGCGTAGATTGCCTTCCAGGAATTTGTCTTGATGCACTCAGCAACCTGGTTCCAAACTGCTGTAAGCTCGTCAGACTTCGGGCTCTCAGCGTACATTGTACCAGGAGAGAAACGATAATCTACCTTGTCAAAGCACTGATCAATATAAGCGTTTCCTGTGTGATCTCTCCAGTCTGCCTCGATGTCAGAACCAGCCTCAGTTGCGAAGCTCTCCCACATCTTGTAGTTGTAGGTCTCACCGTTGGAATCCGGGTTCGGAGAATCAATTCCCCATGTGGTGTTGTTCATCTTAAAGTTACCATCTTCAAAGGTTCCTGAATAACCGTCTGTCATCTCTGTCTTACCATCGAGCTTAGCGGTACGTCCAAGATCTGTGAAGCAGGTCTTGCCGTTCTCATCATAGTACCAGCATACATCCTTCGGGCCATACTCGGAGATCATACGCCCTTCCGGGGTAGCAAGCCAGTTGATGATTGCCATACATAATTCCGGATACTCGGTCTTTGCGCCGATTGTCCAAGGTCTGTTACCACCGTAGATGTTCTGGCCATATGCGATCGGTGTAGCCTCTGTAGGAATACAAGGATACATTGCCTTGCCGTCTGCCGCATGTGCCTCAGAATTGTAGAATGCAGAGCCTAAGAAGTTGAAAATGTTCAGGAAGGCTGTACCATTCTGATAATCCTCAACCAGTCCGTCATATCCCTGTGTCTGGGAGTCAGGATCAAGCAGTCCCTTCTGGTATAAGGTGTTGTAGAACTTCAGGCAGGTGAGATAAGGACCGTCCTTCTGTAAGCAGTCATAGTAAACCTGATCTACCGGGTCATACAGACCGAAACCAAACTCATCATAGCCATAGTAAGCGGTTGCAAGGGACTTTACGTACATAACCATGTTTCCATCCCAGTCATTGAATAAGGATACGCCGTAGGTAGGCTTTCCGTTGTCATCGGTCGGGCAGAGCTCCTGCATCTGTCCAAGAACATCTACCATATCGTCCAGATTCTTGATCTCCGGATATCCTAACTCTTTGTAGAGATCCCAACGGAGATCCCATGTATACATACCCTGCTGACGTGCTGACGCATCATAGGCAACGTCGAAACCGAAGCCGTAAAGCGTACCGCCGGAGATGGTCTGGTTCTTCTCCAGAGCAGCCGGCATATGCTCTTTGATATACGGGCCATAGTCTGCCAACAGATCATCTTCGTTCCAGTCATACAGCAGTCCCTTGGAAATTGCCTGCTGATACTCGTCTCCATCATTTCCCCAGATTACGATGTCTCCCAGGTTTCCGGATTCCATACGTGTCTCATACACGCCGTCCGGATCCGGGATGATGTTCAGCTTAACGTTGAACTTCTCTAACATAACCTGACCAAACCAGCCGATCTGCTCACCGGAATAGTTGGCAAGCTGATCGAATACATCCAGTGTCACTGTCTCTTCCGGAATCACGTCGGACAGATCAACTGCCTCTGTGCTATCCTCTGTGTCAGCGTCCGCCGTATCCTCTGCGTCGGCGTCCTCTGTGTCGTCTTCTGCTGTGTCCTCTGCAGCTGTGTCAGTGGTTGCTGCTGTGTTGCTGGAACCACCGCAGGCTGTCAATGATGCAACCATGGTAGTTGCCATCAGTAACGCAACGATTCTTTTTGCTTTCATACTTTTTCTTCCTCCTATTATTTTGCGCAGACGTCCCGGAACCAACCTTCCAAAATGCTCCGGACCGCTGCAGGTTGTGTTATCATAACCGCCCCAGGCGGATAAACACCTCTGTCTGTTGTCTTTTCCTGCTCTGCCTAGCCTTTTACCGCACCAAGCATGATACCTTCCTCAAAATATCTCTGCATGAACGGATATACCAGCAGGATCGGGATAACCGTTACCATGGAAATCGTGTACTTGATAACCTTTCCACTCATCGCCGACTTGATGGCAGCATCGCTGACCACACCGCCGGACTTCATCAATGCGCCAAGGTTTGACGCCTGATTCAGATAGATATACAGTCTGTGCTGCAAAGTGTACAGGTTCGGCGCCGACTGCATCAGCATCAGGGAATCCGTAAAGGAGTTCCAGTTTCCAACCGCACCGAAGATGGCGATCGTTGCAAGGATCGGCTTACTCAGCGGCCAGATGATCTTGCGGAACACGGTCATGTAAGACGCGCCGTCCATCTCTGCACTTTCTTCCAGCTCTGCCGGAATGGATTCAATGTAGGTCTTTACCAGAATGATGTTGTAAGGCGCTACGATACCGGGAATGATGTATGCCAGGAAATTGTTGGTCAGACCAAGCATCTGCATATTCATAAACCACGGGATCGTACCTGCGTTGAAGTACATGGTGATGATCAAAAACCGATACCAGAATTTCCTTCCCCACAGCTCCTTCTTTGTCACCAGATAGCCCACCAGACCGGAAGCCATAACCATGAGCGCCGTTCCGATGACTGTTCTCGCGATCGTTACGATCAGCGCATTTCCCAGATCGCTTACACTCAGAAGAGTCTTGTAGTTATTCAGGTTAATGCCGCGCGGCACGAAGTTGATCACGCCCTTTACCACCAGATCGTTGTCGCTGATCGTATTGATAAAAAGGTAGTAAAACGGGAAGATACATGCCAGCGTAAATATCGTAAATATGGTGTAGTTGATCACATTGAAAACAATGTCGCCGGGTGTGCTTTTGTATTTCTTCTTATGCTTTTTTGCGTACAGCTTTTCTGCCTTCGCATCTCTTTTTTCCTGTTTTGTCTTAGCCATGATCTGCACCTCCCTACACAATACTCTCGCCACGGATCAGCTTCGAAACGCTGTTTGCCGCGAAGAGGAGAACCACACTGATAATGGATTTCAGCATACCGATCACCGTCGAGAGCGGAATCATGCCTTTACCGATACCAAGTTTGTATACATACAGATCCAATACCATAATGGATGAGGTGTTGGTCGAGTTTTCAAAGACAAGGTACTGATCCATACCGTTGCTGAGGATGTTTGCGATCGACATCAGCAAAAGTACGCAGAAAGTGGGGATCAGTCCCGGCACGGTAATGTGCCACATCTTCTGGAATCTTCCGGCTCCGTCCACCGTTGCCGCTTCGTAGAGCTGCCTGTCGATACCGGAGATCGCTGCTATGTAGATGATGGCGCTCCAGCCAATTCCTTTCCACAGTCCCCATGCCAGCATCTTGAGCCAGGTGTGGCTGTCTCCCATCAGCAGGTTCACGCCCTGATCCCAGACGCCCATGTTCATCATCAGACTGCTGATGAATCCGTCGGTGGAGAAGATACAGAAAGCGATCGCGTATACTAAAACCCAGCTGATGAAGTTCGGAACCGTTGTGAAGGTCTGCACAAAACGCCGGAACTTCATATTTTTCATTTCACACAGGAAGATCGCAAATGCCATCGGAAGCCAGCTTGTCGCAATTCCAAGACCGCTCATCGCCAGTGTGTTTTTCATAACCCGTACAATATCGTTGACCGTCGCCTCGTTCTTCACAAGCTCCTTAAACCACTTGAGACCCGCGAAGTTTTCCATGCTCAGCGTATCGCCGACCTTATAATCGAAAAAAGCATATCTCCATCCGAAAAGCGGCAGATAGCAGAATACAAAGGCAAGTACGACGAACGGCATCAGGAGAAGGAACAGCTGGTATTTGGATTCCATCTCAAATTTCTCTTCTTTTGTCGCCCTGGGTATCAGGATCAGTTCTATCGCAGAAAGAACAAATATGACAGCCGCAAGTGCGATCACCATCCACATACCTTCCGGGAAGATCGGCTCGACCTTCTTCGGCTTTGGCGTCTGGGCGATCTGCTGATACGCCATATTGACGCCGATCATGGATACAAGCATCACTGCGCTTCCTGCAAGCGATAAGATATTTCCAAGTCTCTTGAACTTGCGGTTTCCCACGGACATACAGCCTCCGGCTGCGGATACCACGATACCGATACACGCCACTATGGATGATCCATACAGCAGGTACATGGTCGAATGTTCTACCCATTCTTTCTTAAACGCACGGCCGAAGTCGGCTGTCAGTTTCGAATAAGAAATACCGGATGTGAACAGAGACAGGTTTTTGTTGATGAGTCCGCTGATCCTCGTCGGATTCAGTGCAGGAACGAACAGGAATACGAATGACAGCAGGATCGCTATCCGCAGCACGTAATACAGCTTATCAGCAGCCTGTTCTTTTGCAGTTTTACTCTGATTCATAATGCTCTCCCTCTTTCCTTGATATGCTCTGTCAGCCTGACGGCTCGCAGCCTTCGAAAAGATGAAACCCGTCCTCTTAACAGAAAATGCACCATCAATGATACTGCTTATCACTGATGATGCATTTATTATAAAAAAGGATCAAAAATAAAAATACCATAAAAATTAAATAAAAAAAGTGTCTTTTTTCATTCTCTCCAAAGGGAACTGCAACCGGACGACCGTCCCTTTTCCCTCTTCCGAAAAGATGGTAACCCCGAACGCCTCCCCATAGTGCAGCTTGATGCGCTGGTTGATATTGTACAGTCCGATGCTCTTGGAACGGCTCATATCCTTGATCTCAATATCCTGACGCAGTTTCTCAAGCGTCGCCCCGTCCATGCCGCCTCCGTTGTCCTCTACCTCGACAAGCAGCACCTCGCCTTCCTTCTGTATCCTCCGGAATACCCGGATGACAATGTGACCTTCCCGCTCGTCGTCCTCCAGTCCGTGGATGATCGCGTTTTCCACGACCGGCTGAAGCAGGAGCGGAAGGATCATATACTGACTGACGTCTACATCCTGCGCGACGTCCACCTCATAGTTGATCCGGTTTTCAAACCGCAGCTTCTGGATCTGGATATAATTTTCCACATGGGCGATCTCCGCGCCCAGCGTCGTGAACGTGGTTCCCGTATTTTCCAGCACATAGCGCATGGATTTGCCGAGCAGCTTGATCGCGGTCGCGACCTCCCGGTCCCCCGCCGTAAACGCCTTCATACGGATCGTCTCCAGCGTATTGTACAGGAAGTGCGGATTGATCTGGCTCGCAAGCATCTTAAACTCCATGCTCTGCTGCTGGATCATCAGCTCCTGCTCGTTGATCTGGGTGCTGTAGATCTTCGCCTCCTGCTCCTTGATATTCTGCACCATCACCTGAAGATCGCCGAACGCCTCTGTCAGTTCATCGTTTCCCTGAAAGGAGGGGATCAGCTCGTAGTCCTGGTTGCTTGCCTTGTGCATCTCCTGACGCAGCACGTTGACACGCCCCGTAAAATAGTTCGTGAAGAAATAGATGATAAGCCCCGGGATCAGCACGGCAAGCACAAGGATCGCCACGCAGATGCTCTGGATGTAATGGATGCTCCGATAACCCTCGTCGTTGATCGTCGCGATATACAGCCGTGATTCCGCCTGATACGGATGCAGAGTGGAAATGCTGACAAAGCACTTCTTTCCGTCCATATCCTCTTTTCCCAGATACTGATAATACGGCTCTTCATGGTCGATCTTCAGCGGGAGCTCCTCCCCGTAGCGGTTCCGGTCCGAGCTGTAAAAAATACAGCCGTCCTCCACCGACACCATCGTCTCGTACTGGCTGGTGTCGATCCTTGTGCGCAGATAATTGTCGCTCGCCTTGATCACCATCACCGCATGATACCGCGTGCCTACCAGCGGGATCTTCCGCACCAGACAAAGGTTCCAGTAGACGTTGCCGTACTTGTCCTCCCGGCGCATCTCCGTCCAGAAGACCGCCGACTGGCCGGCCGCCTTCTGATACCAGTCCTGCTCCCTGATCTCCGGCGTGATCCGCATGAACTGCTTATAATCCTCCACGTAGGGATTGTCCGTGTAGATCAGGATCTCCTGAAGCTCCGTATAATTATTCTCGTAGCTGTCCAGCACGCTCACGGAATCGATCGCGTTATAATACCAGCTTCTCTCGCCGTAACGGCCGGTGAGAACCTTCTGGATATCGTTGTGAAACGTGATCTCCTCCGAGATGTTATAGATCTGTGCCGTGATCTCATACAGGATATTGCGCACTCTCTGGTTGTCGGACTCCAGCAGATCACTGTGATAATCTACCAGGATCCGGTAGGTGTTTCCCACCAGAAAAAAACCGATCAGCAGGATCGGCACTACGACAGCCACGAAATAGATCGTGTACAACTGCTGCCGTATACTCGCCTTGTTGAAAAAGCTTTTTTTCCGCTGGCTCCGCCTCTGCCTTTTGTCCCTATGCACTTTCTTCTCTGTTTTTTGGGAATCATTCATAAATCTCGTACTGTTTTCCTTCTCTTATCATGACCGGGATGATGTCAAGCGGCGCCTCTGCCGTGATCCACTGCCCTCCATCGTAGGTTTTCTTCGTGTAGGCGTCCGTCCAGCCGCATCCCGCCGGAAGATAGATCCTGCGCTCGCGCGCCCCCTCTTCCATGACAGGCGATACCAGCAGATCCGGACCGAACATATAACTGTCTTCCACTTCCCACGCCGTCTTATCCTGTGAAAAGTCGTAGAACAGCGGCCGCATAACCGGCTCTCCCTTTTCACTGGCTGCTCTCATGCACTCCCGGATATACGGGCGCAGGCGCTCGCGGATGAACAGATACTTGGTCAGGATCTTGTAATTGTCCTCGCCGAAGCTCCACACCTCATTGTCCTGCCCGCTGGTGAGCTGCCGCACGCCATTGATGTACTCCTGCTCTCTCTCATACCACGGCGAACGCTCTCCATGCATACGGAATACCGGGCAGAACGCTCCCCAGGCAAACCATCTTACCAGAAGCTCCCGGAAATGCTCATCCTGGATATTTCCACCGAGAAAGCCTCCGATGTCAGAAGTCCACCACGGGATTCCCGCCATGCTCATATTCAGACCTGCCTGGAGCTGTTCGCGCATCGAGCGGAACGAGGAGTAGATGTCGCCGGACCAGGTAAGCACACCGTACTTCTGGCTGCCTGCCCACGCGCAGCGCACAAGGCTCATGATCTCCTTCTCTCCGGCTTCCTTCAGACCGTCATAGAAGCCCTTGGCATAACCGACGGGATAAAGGTTGCTGCACTGGAGCGCCGGTCCCGCATAGTAGCGGTAATTGTCAAAATCATAGGGCCCGTACTCCGGCTCTGCCTCATCCAGCCAGAAGCAACGGATTCCCTTCTGATAATAATTCTCCTTGCATCTCTCCCAGACAAACTTCTGTGCGCCCGGATTTGTCGCGTCGTAGAAGATGGTGTTGCCCATCCAGGTCATATGGTTCGGATTTCCCCGGTCCGCATTGACCAGATACCCGTTTTCTGCCATCTGACCGAAGTTCACGCTCTGCTCATCCACCGTAGGCCATACGGAAACGACCGTCTCGATGCCAAGCTCTTTGAGTTCCTTGACCATCGCCTCGGGATCCGGCCAGTCTCTTGGCTCGAACCGGAAGTCGCCCTGTCTCGTCCAGTGGAAGAAGTCCACCACGATCGCATCCATCGGAAGCCCTCTTCTCTTGTGCTCGCGCGCCACGGCAAGAAGCTCCTCCTGCGTGCGGTAGCGCAGCTTGCACTGCCAGTAACCCATTCCATATTCCGGCATCATCGGGGTACGTCCCGTCGCGGCGCTGTACTGCTCCTCCAGCTCAGCCGGCGTATCTCCCGCCGTGATGAAATAATCCAGCTTCTTGGTGCTGTGAACGTGCCATTCCGTCTTGTTCGCTCCAAAGGTCGCCGTTCCGATCGCCGGGTTGTTCCAGAAGAACCCGTACCCCCGGCTGGAGATCATAAACGGTACGCTCGCCTGGGAGTTGCGGTGCGCCAGCTCCAGGATCGCGCCCTTTTTGTTCAGATTCTTCTCCTGATACTGCCCCATACCGAAGATCTTCTCATCGTCGAACGCCTCAAAGCGGGCTGTCAGCTCATAGTCTGTCCTTCCCGGCATGGGCTTCAGTTCTCTTGCGTCCACCCGAAGCGGCACGCAGTACCGGTTGATCCGGTTACGGTTTCTCCAGTATTCCTCTGTCAAAAGCTCGCCCTTCTGATTATAGAAGCTGATCCATCCCTCGTGGGACACCTTCGCCGTGATCTTTCCATTTACCAGTGTAGCACAGATTCCGGTCTGATGGTACTTCTCCCATTCCGGTCCAGCATACCACGGATCCGTCACGTCCTTCTCCTCGAAGGTGATGCTGCTGTCTGTCTCTGCCGGTTTCTCCGTGAGCGCCCAGTCGTTCTCATCCATTTTGGCGTCCTTCGTCATCCGCACCCTGAGCGAGTTGACGCCCCAGGGCTCGATCACCACCCTGGATACTCCGTCCTTGATCCACAATCTGTTTCCTTCCTGTTCTAAGTGCATACATTCCTTCCTTTCTGCGCCTTTTCCAGCCGCGCCCGCTCCTATTTTCCTGCCGGTTCTCCGTACAGAACGCCCCGGCTGCCTGTCGCTATGTAAAATCTGCCGTACTCCTGACCGTCGCCTTCCATGCTGTTGATCTCTCCGTACATCTGCTTCTCCGTATTCAGGCGCACATAGCTTTTTCCTTCGTCCACCGTGCGGTAAAATCCGTAGCTGCCGTCGATCCTCGCCGCCACGTAAATTGCCTTTGCCTCGCGCAGATAATCTCCGCCTTCTCTGCCGACTCCAAGTCCCATCCGGTAAAAGACGTCCCCCTCTCTGCCAAGCCTTGTCAGGGTAAGCTGTCTCTTCTCCCGGTCGTACTCATATTTCCAGAGCCCCTGCTCTTTCAGCGCCAGATAAAAGACGCCCTCCCTGCCGTTCTCTCCGCGCACCTCTGTCTTGTTCGCGCAGTCGATCAGGGAAAAATCCACTCCGCAGGGACCTGCCGTCCCGGCTCCCGCCGCCCACGGCGCGGCATCGATCACCGGCTGGATCTGTGAAAAGCTCTCTCCTGCGTCCTCGCTGACATAGAAGTCCGAATGATCTCCGAAGCCATAAAACAAGTCGCTGTTCACCCGGTCTGCAAAGACCTTGAAACCGCCTTCTGTCTTCTGCTTTCCGTCTGCCTCATATACCCTGACCTGCTGGAAGCTCTCTCCGCAGTCATGGCTTACCAGCACCTGATCCACCGGCAGCGTGATATTCTCCGCCACCGACCAGACGATATGACGGCAGTCCGGCGCCAGGGCTGCCCAGCCGCTGTTGACATTGGGCTGCTCGATCCGGTGCAGCACCTCATCCAGCTTCGGCGTCACGCCAAACGGCATCGGCAGTCTCCGGAACGTCCGGCACTGATCCTCAGACAGGATCAATCCGCCCTTCGTCTTGCCTTTCCAGTTTCCGCGCGGCGTCACGATCACACATTCCGGATGCAGATCCGAATAGTCGGCGTTGATGCAGGTAATATACCGGTTGCCCTCCGCATCGTCAAATGAATCGTCGCAGGGCCGGTCCAGTTCGCGGAAGGCAAATCCTCCCAGATCGCCCAGAATATCGATCAGTTTGACCTCGCCCTTCGGCGGGCTGTAAAGGTTCAGATGAACCGTCTCCTCGATTCCATCGCTCCAGTCCTCAAAGACTACCTTTTGCTCTGTCAGATTCTGGGACCGGAACACGCCCGTTCCCGTGTTGAACCAGACCTCATCCGGTCTATAGGGGTCGATCTTGAGATCCGTCAGCCAGTGGATCAGCGAATGCCCCCCGTTATAGCACGGCTTGAGGTACGAGGTTCGGAAGTCCAGCTCTCCAATTTCCAGATCGTAGAGAATACATTCCCAGGTCTGTCCATAGTCCGTCGAGCGGAAAATACAGTCTCCGTCCTCCTTGCTGATCGTGGACGCCACTACCAGTCCGGGAACAGCCGCCGTCACGGCAATTCCGGAAAACCCGTACTCCAGCAGTTCTTCCGCGCTCTCCTCCCGGGCGCACTGTGCGGGGATCCTGCTTCCGTCCCCCGCCCGCGGATCCGGCGGCGCCGTCACCGGCGTGATGTCCTCTCCTTTTTCCATGCGCTGCACCTTGTTTCCCTGTCTGGTCAGAGGATAGCGCACAATCTTTCCACCGATCACGCTGCCGCCGTCGCAGCTGTAGCCCAGCTCATACACATACGCATTCCGCCCCATCACGGAATAGGTCACGTAGAGGTTTCTCTCATCCATCGCATACCGCTGTGCCACCAGACCGGCAAGCCGCACGCCTTCTATCTCGCCGTCCTTCGGCTGCCAGAGTTCTTCAAACGTCTGTCCGCCGTCATAGGACACAAACAGACTGTGCCCTCTCAGCTTTTCTCCTCTTTTTGTGGTAACGCCTGCACAGGCCGCAAACAGCACGCCGCCATCGTCCGTCTGCCCCACAAAGGTCATATAGTCATCCGGGAACGCTGTATTTTTCTCCCAGTGCGCGCCTCTGTCCGCGCTTTTCCACAATCCGTCCTTCTGTGAGGCAAACCAGAGCACCTCCGGATCGTTCCGATCCACGATCAGACGGTATCCTGTCCCGCGCCCGTTCTTATTGCCATGCACGTTCATCGGCATGGGATACCTTACAAAGCTCTCTCCGCAGTCCTCCGACACCGCCATCATGCCCTGCGGCTCAGCGTCGATCCCGCAGGCGATATACAGCCGTTCCGGGTGCTCCGGGTCAAGCGCGACCGCCGCCGGAAATGTCTCGCTCAGATCGTCCATAGTCACATGGTCAATCAGGCTCTTCCAGCGCTGCTGCTCCCTTTGGAAACGGTAGACGCCTCCGATGTCTGTTCTTATATATAACAGGTCTTTTTTCTTCGGGTGAAAAGTAAAACCTGTCACATAGCCGCCCCCCGGGATCGGCAGGTTTCTGTACTCGTATTTTTCCTGTATCATCTTCTCCTCCATCCTTACACGATATGCCATTCCCCTTGAAGATACCTTCTCTCACCGCATCGGTCAATCGTCATATTTTCGCATATTAAGTGACATAATTAGTGTTCTTCGGCATGCCTCGCCGCCGCGCGGTATTCCTTCGGCGTCATGTGCATGTATTTGCGGAACATCTTATTATAGTAGCTGATGTTGTTAAACCCGACCATCCCGGCGATCTCTCCGATATCGTGCTCCGTCTCCGCGAGCAGCGCCGCGCTCTGGCTTACCCGGTAGTGGTTGAGATATTCCGTCATCGTCATCCGGGTCACACTCTTGAACAGCCTGCAAAGATGCCCATCACTCACATGAAAACGCCCGGCAAGCTCCTCCAGCGCAATCTGCCCGGAATAATTCTCCTGAATGTAGGCGATGATCTCCTTCATCAGCTCTACCCGGACTTTTCCGCTGTCCGCCTCCTCCCCGGAAGGCTGCACCGCATGGCGGTAGAGCAGATACCAGATCTCATACAGTTTCGCCTTGATCAGCAGTTCATACCCGGCAGCCGCCTCCGCATAGGTTTCCCGGATCTGCAGCAGAAGCCGGTACATCTCTCGCTGCCATTCCTCCTGCGGTCTGATAAAGGTCGGGAATACCACCTTCCCCTGTTTCAGACGATCAAGATACTTCTGCTGGATGGCGTCTTTCCAGAGACTGTAGAGCAGCACAGGCTTAAAATCGACGGCAAAAAACGTGACCTCGTCTCCCGTCTGCCCCGACAGCGAGTGCAGGCTGTCCGGCGGAATAAAGATGATATCTCCCGGCTCTGCCTCATAGCATTCCTCGTCGATAAAGACCGAAACGTGCCCCTGCGTGATGATCAGAAATTCCATCTCCTCATGCCAGTGACAGCTCACCTTCTCCTCGAAACTGCTGTCCGGGCTGACCTCATGTACCTTGAGCGGAAACATCGCATCCCCATGCGGCATTTTTTCCTGTAACTGATAAAAAGGTTCTCTCATTCTTCTCTCTTTCCATAAATCAATTCTGTGTTATTTTTTATCAATTTCGTTAAAGTTTTTGCATTTCCGAATCATTATAGTATTATTATAACAAGAAAATCCAAAGATACAAGTATTGCTTTATCCATTCAGATCATTGCACGACCGGAGATGCATGTGTAGCTTGTACAAATGAAATAACCAGCTAGGGCGCGCTTTCGCTCCAATCCGGGCGCAATGGTACATAAGTGGCTAAAAGACAGCCACTAAGTACCAGCGCCCTACCAGGGCCCTACGCCAGGTTATTCATTTGTACAAGCTGCAGCAACGATTTCATGCTTTGCAATGATCGAATGAAACACACCTAAAAATAGGAAAGGAGAACTGACTATGAAATTCAGCAACGGATGCTGGCTCCTCAAAGAGGGCTACGGATGTTTCGCTCCACAGGAGGTTTATGAACAGAAGATTACGGACACGGAGGTTTCTCTCTGCGCGCCTACCCACAAGATCGTTACCAGAGGTGACACGCTCGGCGGCGCAAACCTGACGATCAAAATTTCTTCCCCCATGCCGGATGTTATCCGCGTACAGACCTTCCATTATATGGGCGTGCAGAAAAAGACTCCCGCTTTTGAGCTGGAGCTTGACCATCCCCAGAAACTTCAGATAGAGGACAGCGAAGACAAAATGGTCATCACAAGCGGCCATCTCTCCCTGGAGATCGGCAAGAAAAACTGGTATATGCGCTATCTGCGCGACGGCGAGCTTCTCACCGAAAGCGGCGTGAAGGATCTCGCTATGATCAAGGGCAACTGGAAGGGCGACTACTACGATCAGAACGGAGATCTGGATGAAACCTATATGCGCCAGCAGCTCAGCATCGGCGTAGGCGAACTGCTCTACGGAACCGGCGAGCGTTTCACTCCCTTTGTAAAGAACGGACAGACGGTGGAGATCTACAACGAGGACGGCGGTACAAGTACCGAGCAGTCCTACAAGAACATCCCGTTCTTCCTTTCCAACAAGGGCTACGGCGTGCTCGTAAACCACCCGGAGCGGGTTTCCTTTGAATTTGCTACGGAAAATGTGACGAAATCGGCATTCTGCGTAAAGGGCGGTTCTCTGGACTATTTCTTCTTCAACGGTCCTACCATGAAGGACGTCCTGACCCGGTATACCGACCTTTCCGGCAAGCCTTCCCTGCCCGCACCGTGGACGTTCGGACTGTGGCTTTCCACCTCCTTTACCACAAGCTACGACGAGGACACCGTCATGAGCTTTATCGATGGAATGCTTGACCGTGGGATCCCGCTGCGCACCTTCCACTTCGACTGCTTCTGGATGAAGGGCTTCCACTGGTCTGACTTTATCTGGGACGCCGATGTTTTCCCGGATCCGAAGGGACTTCTCCAGCGCATCAAGGCAAAAGGTCTCAATATCTGCGTGTGGATCAACTCCTACATCGGACAGGAATCCGCGCTGTTTGCAGAAGGAATGGAGAAGGGTTACTTCATCAAGCGTCCGAACGGCGACGTATGGCAGTGGGATATGTGGCAGCCGGGCATGGCTTTAGTAGATTTCACCAACCCTGCCGCCTGCAAGTGGTTCCAGGATAAGCTGGAGATTCTTCTGGATATGGGCGTCGACTGCTTTAAGACAGACTTCGGCGAGCGGATCCCTACCAACTGCGTCTACTACGACGGCTCCGATCCGGAAAAAATGCACAATTACTACACCTATCTCTACAATAAGACGGTTTATGAACTGTTGGAAAGAAAGCGCGGTAAGGGCGAGGCTGTCCTGTTTGCCCGTTCCGCTACTGTCGGCGGTCAGAAATTCCCCGTGCACTGGGGCGGCGACTGCTGGTCTGATTATCCGTCCATGGAAGAGAGCCTGCGCGGCGGTCTTTCCCTGCTGATGTCCGGTTTTGGCTTCTGGGCGCATGACATCGGCGGTTTTGAAAACACCTCCACCGCAGACGTTTACAAGCGCTGGGTGGCATTCGGCCTGCTCTCCTCGCACAGCAGACTGCACGGAAGCAGCTCCTACCGTGTTCCGTGGGTTTACGATGACGAGGCAGTCGATGTAGTAAGGAGCTTTACGAAGCTGAAAGCCTCGCTGATGCCTTATCTCTACAAGACCTCTGTCGACACCTCGAAATCCGGTGTGCCGACCATGAGAAGCATGGTCCTGGAATTTACCGCTGACCGCAACTGCCACTATCTGGATAAGCAGTATATGCTCGGCGATAACCTTCTGGTCGCTCCTATCTTCAACGATCAGAGCATGGGTATCTTCTATCTTCCCAAGGGAACCTGGACGGATTTCTTCACCGGAGAAGTCATGGAAGGCGGCACCTGGGTAGAGCGCAAATATGACTATCTGCACCTGCCTCTGATGGCACGCGAGAACTCGATCATCGCCATGGGCGCATGCGACAACCGCCCGGATTACGACTACGCCGACGGTGCGGAGCTTCGCATCTATTCTATGCAGGACGGCGGCAAGGCTGAAACTGTGATCTACGATCAGAAGCAGAATGTTGACCTGACCGCCTCCGCAGAGAGAGCAGGAAACCAGATCACCTTAAAGACAGAGGGTTCCAAGAAATTCTCCGTGCGCCTTATCAACGTAAAGGCAGCTTCCGCTGACGGCGCAGAGCTTGCCTATGACGGCAATGACACGGTACTTACCGGCTGTGCAAAGGCAGTAACGATCACACTGTAAAAAGTTTGCTCCGGCGGATATTCCCCGAGCCGGAAATAAGTATTACAGGACGCAGCAGAAAACGGTTTGGTCTACAAAGGCCAAACCGCTTTTTGCTGTGTGCCTGACGGCGCACGTTTCTCATATCCCACCTTTTACGACAAGTATCTTATCTCCCGCCGTAATGTCCTCCGTCGCCAGATCGTTGACTTCTTTTAACTGCGCGATCGGCACATAGTATCTCTTTCCGATATCCCACAGCGTATCTCCCGGTCCGACAATATAGATCACCATACCCGGCAGTTCGCTCAGCTTGTTCAGATCCAGCTCTCCCACCTTGATGTCGGTGATCAGGCTGCACTTTCTTATGGCAAAGACGATCACCTTAAACTGCAGAACAGCCTTGATGTCTAGCTCCGCATTGCCAAGCATCGTCACGGTGAGCTGTTCTACGCTGGACCGCAGACGGAACAGACTGGTCGGCGTGATGTCCTCCGCCTCCGCCACATACTGGAACGGAAGCACATTTACAGTCGAATACAGGCTTCCCTTTCCGTCTGTTCCGAGGTAAAGCGTCGTGACTGTGAGCGTTCCCGTGATCGCGATCCCGTTTTCCACGATCGCGCGCTCCTCGATCTGGATCTCGCCCTCCGAATGGATCAGTTGATACATCGGCGTCTCTTTGTTCTGGATCTCTGCATGCTCCGCGATCTTACATTTTCCGCTGCCGCTGCACAGCAGATTCTTGAGCTGAACCTCCGTCGTCAATGCCTCGATCTCCTTATCCACGCCGTAGATATCCGCGAGAACCTCTGTCGCCTCCTCTGTATAGAGATGGATATCCAGCTCCAGCACCGGCTCGACGCAGAATACTCTCTCTTCCCCGTCGAAATCCTGTCTGACCTCGACGTTGCACTGTCCCAGACTATACCCGATATCCGGGATCATATCCTCCCGGCAGCCCTGACATTCGATCACGCCGCTGAACGGCACCGTGTTCTCATACCAGAGCGTCCGGTCATTGTCCCCTTCTCCTTCATACAGGAAAAATGCCCGCATCTCTCCCTGAATAGAGATCTTTTCGTCCATCGTCTTAAACTCCACGTGGTCAAAGG
>OIZL01000336.1_pt1 | contig 37022 bp, 31 predicted proteins | sample 1588541 | NCBI WGS metagenome assembly OIZL01 (sample SAMN03283285) | human gut metagenome | biome: human-associated habitat; material: feces | host: Homo sapiens | place: Peru | collected 2012 | reverse complement strand
TATTGTGAATAGTTATTGAGGATACTAACATTAAAATACGTTTCTTCCTTTTACTCAATAATTTACTAAAAATTTTATCAGCTAAAAATAGCATTAATCCTCCTGCAAAAAAACCAATAAATACAGTTAGCCAAGGCTTAAGGCCTAAATGAATAGAATAATCAATTGCTGGTGCTAAAAGGGAAAAATAAGAAGCAGCAACCATGACCCCAGCCGCAAATCCTAACATTGCATCCATTACATTCTTATTAATTTCTTCATACATCTCTTCTGTAATATTGTATTCATCAAGCACTATTTCACTACGAATAGCTGTAAGTGTCGTACTAATAAGCGTATTAGTAATCGTTCCAATCTTTTCCTTACTAACTAACTTAGCCTTAATGTAATTTTCCTCATCAGGACTAATTACCAATAAAATCTTATTATCATCTTCTACTTCCTTAACCCCATCATCATAACTACCCATATAATTTACAATCTCTATATCTTCATCATAATCCATTGCATATTTTTTATATATCTGATAATTACTTTCAAATTTAGAAAAAGAACCTACTTCATCAATAATAAGTATCTGTCTAGCTTCATCAAAATCTCCCCCAAATACTTTAATTATTGAATCTATATTAATTAAACCAATTATTAATACTGCAAATATAGCATTAGCTATTACAAACCATTTAGTCTTAATCTTTTTCTTAAGACTCATCTTAGTTAAAAACAACAATTTATTTTTCATAACTATCACCTACAGTATTAATAAATATCTCATTTAAACTAGGATCTTCTACACTAAACTTTGTAATATTATTATATTTAGCTATTTCCTTAAATAATCCACTAGTATATTCTTCACTACTAATAGAAATAATATATTCATCCCTCTCCTTAGTAATATTCTCTACTCCAGGACAATCTAAAAGCTTTTTAGTGTCTATTTCCCCCTTAACTAAAATATTTTTCTTTTTATATTTTTTCTTAATATCTTTTAAGTATCCAGATAATACACTCTTTCCTTTAACTAGCACCACTAATCTATCACAAAATAATTCTACATGTTCCATACGATGAGAAGAAAATATTATACTCGTCCCCTTCTTCTTAAAATCTAAAATTACTTTCTTAAAAAGTTCTACATTAATAGGATCAAGTCCTGAAAAAGGTTCATCTAAAATAAGTAATTTAGGTTCATTAATAATAGCACTAATAAATTGTACCTTTTGTTGATTTCCCTTTGATAATTCTTTAATCTTCTTATTCTTATATTCCGTTATTCCAAATACTTCTAACCAATAATCTAATTTCTTTGGTATATCACCTTCAGGTATTCCTTTTAAAACCCCATAATATGTAATCTGCTCTAATACTGTTAATTTTGTAAGTAAACTACGCTCTTCTGTTAAAAAACCTATCTTATCTGTTTCATTATAATCAATCTTTTTTCCATCTAAAGTAATATTACCTTTATAGTCATCAATTAATCCTAAGATCATTCTAAAAGTAGTAGTTTTTCCAGCTCCATTAAGACCTAATAATCCAAATATCTCTCCATCATCCACAGTAAAACTAAGATTATCAACTGCAAGTAAATCTCCATAATACTTAACTACATTCTCTACCTTTAACATATACCCTCCTACTTAGCTTGTTTTGCTAACGCTGCCTTAGCCGCTTCTTGTTCCGAAGCCTTCTTACTACTACCAATTCCTCTACCTAAAATGTGCCCATCAACCTTAACAACACACTCAAATCGTCTATTATGAGCAGGCCCCTCTTCACTAATTATTTCATATACTACACTCTTCTTATCAGTCTGTACTAATTCCTGAAGTGTTGACTTATAATCATGTAAAAAATCTACTCCCTTAGTAATATACTTTAACATTATTTTAAGTACCATTTCTTGAGTTTTTTCAAACCCAATATCCAAATACATTGCTGCTACAAAAGCTTCAAAAACATCCGCTAAAATAGTATTATTAGGACCCGTCTCCAATTCTCCACTACCAAGTTTAATATCTTCTTCAAACTTTAAATCATGAGCATATGTAGCAAGTGCTTCCTCACATACATAATTAGCTCTCATCTTTGTCATCACACCCTCAGTTAAATGACGTTCCTTATATAAATAATCACTAATAATAAACTCTAGTATTGCATCTCCCAAAAATTCCAATCTCTCATAACTAGTAAAAGATGGATTCTCATTACTATAAGATGTATGAGTAAAAGCTTCATAGTATAAATTTATATTCGTAGGATTAAAATTTAATGTCTTAAATATTTTCATATTTCTATCTCACCTTCTAATATTATTTTATCATTTATCCATATCATAATCAACTTAATTTACATAATTATTTACTTAAATATTTCTATTATTTAATAATCCTTCCTTATAATTATCATTTTCTATCTCTTCATAAATATTATTAATAGTTTATCCCCCTATTTACTTTTTATTATTAAATTATTACCAGTATTGTCCTCATTTTTACCAAAAATATCTATAATTATTTCTCTTTTAACATAGACAAATATCATTATTTTTGATATTATTAATATATATAATGAAAAGAGGTAATCTTATGAAAAAAATAAAAATAACTATATCACTAGTTTTATTAATATCTTTCTTTTTCTTAACAGGATGTTCCCTATTTAAAAGCGATGCCATGGAAGATATTGATGTCTATACCACAACATATCCTATTAACTATCTAACAAAATACTTATATGGTAACCACTCCACCATTTATAGTATCTATCCATCAGGAGTTAACTTTAAAGACTATGAACTATCAGATAAAAAAATAAATGAATTTGCAAAAAGTGATTTATTTATCTTTAACAGTCTAGATCAAGATCGTAATTATGCTGTCGCAATGATTAATAAAAATCGTAATCTTAAATTAATAGATACTGCTTATGGAATGAAATATAACTATTCAATCGAAGAACTATGGCTAAGCCCATATAACTACTTAATGATGGCAAAAAACATCAAAGAAAGTCTAGACGAATATATTACTAATCCTTATCTTGTTGAAGAAATAAATGATAACTATGAAAAATTAAAATATGAATTATCAAAACTAGATGCTACCTACAAAGACGCTCTAAAAGATTCAACTAATCGTACTATCGTAGCAGATAATAGCCTATTTAAATTCTTAGAAAAATATAACGTTGAAGTTATCGTTCTAGAAGAAAATATCAAAACCATTACTATTAAAGATAGTGATACAATATCTTCTATCTCTAAAGAATATAACGTTCCTGCTAGTGACATTCTAACATATAATAATAAAACAGATGAAACCCTAAAAATAGGAGAAACTATTAAAGTACCTATCAAAGTAATTTCATCTTCTGATGTCTCACTAGTAAAAAAATTAATTAATGAGAATACTATTAAATATATCTATTCAGCAAGTACAGAATCTAATAGTACTATTACATCTCTACTTGAAAACTATAACTTAGAATTAATCACTATTAATGATATGTACAGTATCGATGGTGGTATAACTAATACTAATGATTCATACCTAACTATCATGAATGATAACCTAGAATTATTTCAAAAAGAATTAAACAAATAAAAGGAGGTTCTATGAAATATTTTATCGCCTTTCTTGGTATTCTCTCTATTATCCTCGTATCAATAGTTAATTTCTATCCAGATAAAGTAAAAAGTTTTATCGATGAACATATCTTAAAAAAAGAATATATTATTGCTAAAGCTAATGATTACTATCTAGATAATGATTATACCTATCTAAAAAACTATACAGACGATGTTTCTAACAAAGAAGAATTATTAAATTATATTTATTATGTTATCAATACAGGAAGTACTTATGCTGACGGAGAATGCACTAAAGAATATACTAACTGTACTAAAGATCTAAATGAAATAGCTAACGATGAAAAAAAATTATCACTTATAAATAACTTTGTTCATCCCTTCAACAGTTTTAAAACCATCTCTTTTACCTATAACGATCAAGGACGTTTCTCACTAATTATAGAGCATATCTATACTGAAGAAGAAATAACTAAAATTAATTATATTGTAGATAATAAAATAAAAGAATTAATTATTGACACTATGACTAATGAAGAAAAAGTAAAAATTATTCATGATTATATTATTGATAACACTACCTATGATACCCTTAAAACAGAAAATATTCACGATGATACCTATAAATCAAATACAGCATACGGTGTCTTAATACAAGGATATGGTATCTGTAGTGGATACTCTGATGCCATATCTATCTTCCTAAACAAGTTAAATATTAAAAACTATAAAATAAGTAATGATACCCATATCTGGAATCTTGTATATCTAAATGGCGTATGGTCTCACCTAGACGCCACATGGGATGATCCCATTAGTAAATTTAACGAAAACAGAGATACATACTTCCTAATAAATTATGATGAACTAGTTAGCTTAGATGATAATACTCATTCATTTGATAAAACTATCTATCGTGAAGCATACTAAAAGAGCCAATCACATAAAAGGCTCTTTTTTTTGTATAAATATGTTAAATTTTTACAATTTTTTTAACATATTATAAAAACATGTTAAAAAAGTAAAAGAAATATTATAACTTATCTATATATTCTTCTACTTCTAATACCGTATTATTAAAATTATTTATATCAACCATAAACCACTTAATATTAAATTGATTATTAAAGAAAGTATATTGTCTCTTAGCATATCTCCTAGAGTTTCGCTTTATAAGCCTAACAGCTTCCTCCCAACTAATATTCCCATCCATGTATTCATATATCTCTTTATATCCAATTCCACTAAGTAAAGGCTTACTCCTAATATTCTTATCATAAAAACTACGCACTTCATCCAATAACCCCATATCTACCATCTTATCTACTCTATCATTAATTCTTTGATATAACTTTTCTCTATCCATTGTAAGTCCTATAAAAATAGTATCATATAGTAGTTTATTACCCTGATTATTCTCTCTAATACTCTTACCATTCTCTATATAATAATTAAGCGCCCTAATTACCCTTCTACGATTATTCTTATCAATCTCTATATCCTTATCCATACTAATTAATCTTTGATATAATTCCAAAGTAGACACGCCATCATATTCCTGATCCATATCTTCCTTATTCTCTTCTAAAGTATAATCATATAAAGCACTCTTTATATATAGACCAGTTCCTCCTACTATAATTACCGTGTGTCCCCTATCCTGTATCTCCTTAATCATCTTCCTACAATCTACTTGATAATTATATATAGAATAATCCTCACACACATTCCTAATAGAAAATAAATGATGTACTATTCCCTCTTTCTCTTCTTCCGCTACCTTAGCCGAACCAATATCTAAACCCTTATATACCTGAATAGCATCCCCATTAATAATCTCTCCATTATATTTCTTAGCAAGCTCTATACTAAGTTTCGTCTTTCCTACCCCAGTAGGACCAGTTATAACTATTATCTTATTCATCCCTATCACCTTTTCACAAAATTAATATATCATAATTAAAAAGAAAAGACAAGATTATCTTGTCCTAGTCCTCGTCTTATAAGAATACTCTTCCTTGCTTCTTAATCCTAATTCAATTTCCTTAAGTTGATTAGCTTTGGAAAGTTCTAAAGCAAGTGTTCTTAATACTTCAATATTATCATTTGCTTCCCTAATAGCTTGTTTTAATCCTTCAGTATTTCTAAGAGAAGCACTTAATGCTCTCATTGCGTCAGCTTCATATGACATAATATCACCTCTTTTACGGCTAAGTATTTTATCATAAACACCTACTTGTGTCAATTAAAGAAAGTGATAGTTTATCTCTATTAATAAACTTATTATATCTTTCTACTTAACTTTTTAGCACTAACATAATATCTTCCCTTTAATCCCTCATCAAATTCTAATGAAGTATATCTCTTATTAAAAGGTATCATTTTATATGCCTCATTTACTATCTCATTTCTCTTATCAAGATTATCTTGCGTATTTCTTAACTCAGTAAACAACTCTAATAATTCCTTGTCTTCTACCAGTACATTAAGATAATCCTTATGTTTCTCATTAAAGAAAATATTTTCGTCCTGATAGATCATAACATTCCCAAGAAGCATCAGAAAGAACTTTATCATCATATACCTGTATACAATTCTCTCATCTTTATTATAACAAAATAATATTGCATCTAATATTTCTTCATCCCTTATTAAAGACATCAAGAAATTATTATCAATCATCTCTACAAATATCTCTAATTCATTATCTTTCCAACATTTAGTTTCATACAATTTATAAAATCTATCTACTTGCTTATCTATTTCACGTACATTCATAACTATATACTCCTTTTAAACATCTTCTCAAGTTCATATACTGAAAAATGTATAATAGCAGGTCTTCCATGTGGACAATTATAAGGATTCTTACATTTTCTCAGATCATTAATAAGTGATTCCATCGAAGGCTTATCTATATATGTATTAGCCTTAATACTCATCTTACAACTAACCATCTTAGCTAAATTATCATTAAATTTCTCCAACGAAAAATCTTTCTCCTTATTAATAATAAGTTCTACTATTCTCCTAAAAGTCTCTTCCTCATATCCAGTAGTAAACCAAGTCGGATGACTAACTACCCTCACTGAAGACACTCCAAACTCTTCTATCTCTATATTTAAATTATCTAATATATCTTTATTTTCTTTCAATATTAAATATTCATTCTTAGGTAATTCCATAACTATTGGTACTAATGGTCTAATCGTATCATTACCCGGATGACTTAACTTATAACTAACCTTCTCATAATTAACTCTCTCTTTAGCAGCATGTTGATCAATTAAATATATACCTTGTTCATTCTCACATACAATATAAGTTCCAAGTAATAACCCTACCGGATATAATTCTGGTAATTTTTCTCCCTCTTCTTGACTAACTACTTCCCCTCCATCTTCATAATCAATAATATCCTCTTCTATTTCCTTTAACTCTTTACTCTCATCATCCTGATAATTTACTAAGTTCTCTAATCTACTCTTATATTCCATTTTATTATCACTAACTATATTTCTATCAATATTTAGTGTTAAATTCTCATACCTATCCCTATCATCTGTATACTTACTAATATTAATCTTAGGAATTAATAACTTATCCCTAAGTCCCTTATCAATAGTCTCCCTAATAAGATTATTTAACTCATCAAAATTACTAAACTTAATATCTAACTTAGATGGATGTATATTAACATCAAGTAGTTCCGGATCACACTCTATCTTTATCACACATATAGGGTATCTACTATCTTCCTTATAATTACTATATGCCTCATTAATTACCCTATATAAAGTACTATTCTTAATAACCCTTCCATTAACCAAAGTAGTAATATGATTCTTATTAGCACGAGTAATCTCTGGTAATGAAATATATCCCTCTATCTCATAATCATCATTACTACCCTTAATACTAATCATCTTCTTAGTAATATCTAATCCATATATTGAATTAATTACCTTAAGTAAATTACCACTACCATTCGTATTAAGTATTTCCCTATCATCATTTCTAAGTATAAATCTAATCCCCGTATATGATAAAGCAATCTTATTCATATAATCTACTACATTAGATAATTCTGCATAACTACTAGATAAATGTTTTAATCTAGCCGGAGTATTATAAAATAAATTAGTTATCTTAAAAGTACTACCACCATTACTTGCAACCTTATCCTCTTCTAAAATATGTCCCCCCTTAATATGTAAATAAGAGCCAATATCTTCTCCCCTAACACATGTCTTAAGCTCTACTTCTGATACTGAAGCAATAGAAGGCAACGCCTCACCTCTAAATCCTAAAGAACATATATTAAATAAATCATCCTCATCATATAACTTACTAGTAGCATGTCTTAAAAAAGCATTGTGGGCGTCCTCATAATCCATTCCAATACCATTATCAATTACCTTTATCTCTCTAAGCCCACTTTCCTTAAGCTCTACAATAATCTCATCACTCTTAGCATCAATAGCATTCTCTACAAGTTCCTTAACTACAGATAATACCCTCTCTACTACCTCTCCAGCTGCTATCTTATTAGCTAAATTATCACTCATTACCCTAATACTACTCACAATATCACTTCCTAATACCATTATATCTTATTCTAAAGAAAAAGAAAACCCCTTCAATCAAACTGTTCTATATCAAAAACAGTCAATCAAAAAAATTCTCTCTATTTATTACCACTTCTTACAAATCAACTAAATTATTACTACTTGACTACTAATGAAGATCGAAAGCCAATCACAGAATCACCTTTGCCATTAGCATAACCTGAGTGAAACAATCCAGCACCAGCATCATACCAATGAGCTCCACCACGAGTAGCCCATGAATTAACAGCACTAACAAAACCTGTACCATCCCCATACCAATTACTAGTCTCTGATAATGCATGTCCATAACATATTCTACCATTACATGCAGTTAATTTATCTATTGTAATACCACTTGATGCCCTATAAACGTCATAATACTTACTCTCTGGAAACGATGTGCCTGAATATGATGTACCAGACTCACCCACTAATCCTGTAAATCCAGAATTAGCATAAGTAGCTTGACCGCTCCACAACTGTCCATCTGAGTTAGCAAATACTCCCATTACAGCTTCTATTGCCCCTCCAGCCATATCATATATTCCTGTTATATTTCCTGTGGTACTTGCTATCTTCGTTAAATTTCTTGTAGTACTTTTTGTATTAGTATCATAATTTAACAAGTATCCATCCCAAGTATAAAAACCATACGAATTATACGTACTCGTTGAAGTTTGATCTGTATATGTTTCATTTATCGGAGTACTACCAGAAACATTTCCACCACTTCTTCCTGTATAATACTCTGAAGAGTTATTGATATACACTTCTCTGTTTATTCCATATTTAGAATTTGATAAATACGATATTGATCCCCATTCACTACTCTTCATCATGTGGGAGTCTACATTTGAAGAAACTCCATATGTTGTTCCTCCCAACTTTTGTGCTGTAGCAAATTGAACAGACACTTTTTGATTTCTTAGAGACGTCACATCAGGAAGTATTGTAGGACTATCAGCGGTACCTGTAGTTTCAAATTTGCCTACCCAGATACCAGCAAGTTCTTCTCCAGTGTCTCTTACACCATCACTATCATTATCCCACCAGAATGCTGGATGTGTTATATATTCTCCTACCCCTGTGCCTGTGGATATTGAATCAGTACTCTCAAATACTATATCAATGGTTTGTTCTTGACCTTGAGAACTTTCTCCCAAATTCCAAATCTTATACTTATATCTTGGTATCCATACATAATATGCAAGTATGTCAGATTCATCTATTGCAACACCTGGATTAGCTTTATAATATGCTCTAGTTTGTGTACCACTAGTCTTTACTAGTACTGCATTAGCCCATTCTTTATTATTATAATTATACCAAGAAGAGTCTGTACTAGATACCGTCTTAATTACTGTACCATTTGATGTATCAAACACTATTGGTATTAAGCCATCATCCAATACTGGAGCATTAGGTTCTACCTCTGGTTCGTCAGAAGTTGATCCCTGATTAATCTGCGTCCACACTGAAGCATCTATAGTCTCACCAGATATCTCTTCTCCTGGATTCATAGAACTATCTAACCAGATCCATATAGTATACTCTGTATTAGTAGTAGTTATTTCTATTGAAGGAGCTAATACAATATTATCTCCTAAACTATGACCTATAAAACTACCAGAATTAAGTACTGTTCCTGGATTAGTACTATTTCCTTTTGTAATAACCCACTTTAAAGCACTACTATTAGCTAAATTACTACCAATTGCTTTAATAGTCATATTAATCGTAGCATATAATCCTATATTAGCTACCTCACTACTCTTACCCATCGTAATTGTTGTATGTATTCCTCCAGTATAAGTATCACTTGCCTGAAAATCTCCCACGAATTTAGATTCACCAGCATCATAATAAATATAATACTGCATTCCCTTACTAGTATTAAATACTACATTCTTATTAACATTACTATTCCAAGTCCAAAGAGCATAAGTACCCGCTACTACTAAAGATAGTACTAATACTATAATTATAGATATTAATATAATTCTCTTTTTTCTACTCATATTCCCCATATCATTCATAAGTATTACCTCCGATATCTTAATCGTCTATTCTATGATAATTATAACAAATAACTGTCTTACTGTAAAGAAAAAAGCGTTAAATATTTAACACTTTTCATTGCTTTGTTTCTTCTTATGTTCTACTATAATATTTGTCTTAAGTACAAATATAAGTACTATTATAAATAATATACTATATAATATTACTCCTACCGTTCTATCATATAACATATATACAAGCATTGCTCCCGCAAATAATATATCTACAAAATATATTATAAGTACTGTATTTCTATGTGATATATTAAGATTAAGCAATTGATGATGTAAGTGTTTTTTATCAGGTTCTCCAATAGGTTTCTTATTAATTACTCTTCTTATTATTGCAAATAAAGTATCCATAATTGGAATAGCTAATATAAGCATTGGTATAATTAATGAAGTTAATGTCGTTGTTTTAAATCCAAGTAGGAATATTACTGCTATCATAAATCCTAAAAATGTACTTCCAGCGTCTCCTTGATATATTCTCGCAGGTGGAAAATTATGAACTAAATATCCAAGAGTAGAACCAAGCATAATAAGTGATAATATTACATCAAGTCCTCCAAATTTATTTAGAATAAATCCAATTATCGCAATAGTTAAAAAATATATAGAACTTATCCCAGCACATAATCCATCAAGACCATCTATTAAATTAATCGCATTAATTGTTGCAACTATAATAAGCATAGATAAAATTTCACTTAAAAATGGAATATTTGTAAAAGTAATAGTCATACCAAACAAAGTAACTTTAGTAAGTTCAAGTCCTCCATAAAATACAACTATCGCAGCAACTATCAACTGTACAAGAACTTTATATTTATTAGGCATTGGTGTTTCACTCTTAGTCATATCATCAAAAAGACCTAAAAGCATTATCAAAAATGAACTAATAAGTATAGCAATCATTAAATTATTTTTAGGTGCAAATAACATATATCCAAGTAAAAATGCAAAGAATATACCAAGTCCTCCAAGTAAAGGCATAGGCTTATTATGTATCTTTCTAGGATCATTTGGTACATCAAGTACTTTTAAAAATATTGCTACCTTCTTCATTATTTGTACAAATATAAGTGAAGATAAAAAGCATACCGTTACTATTATAAATATATTATATCCATTAACTTCAAAATCCATTTCTTTCAACTCCCTATTAATTATTATAAACTAATAATAGTATTTTTTCCATTAATTTTAATAAATAATAAATTTTTAGATAGACAATCAAAAATCAATCCTTTATAATTATAATAGAAAGGAGTGTGTATGTTATATGAAAAATAAGAAAACTTTAGGTATATTTTCATTGATATTACCTATTTTATCTTTTATAGTTTTAGTTGGAGCAACAGCCTATGGTCTTGATAGTGGTAATGCACTTAAAATAGCAATGTATGGTGCTTTAGTAGCATTAATAATAAATATTGTTGCAATAATTTTAGGAATTGTTGGTATGAAAAATGCAAAAGGATTATCAATTGTTGGAATAGTTTTAGGCTGTATTGGTGCTTATCTTTGCTTTTCAAATATATCATTAGATGCTTTAGTTCCAAAATTTAATGACTGTGAAAAAATTGATGAAAAAACATCTAAATGTAAATATAATGGTGTAGAAATTGAAATTCCTAACCAATTTTTGGAAGAAAATCAATATAAGAAAGAAGGATAAAAATGGATAAAAAGCAAAAAAGGCCTAATGTAGTGTTGTATACAATATTTATGATAATTTTATTTTTTGTAGCTACTGAATTAGGTATCTGGGGCTATGGTGCAAATCTAATATATGATTCAGTAACCATGTATCCAAAAGGAGAACTTGTTATATCTGAAGTTATTTTATCATCATTAGTATTAATCCTAATGTTACTATTTAAAAACTCTTATGTATTTACACAACCACATAAGAAATTTAGTAAAGGTTTATTTTACGGACTATTTTATATAGTAGGAGCTTCATTTATTTTATTAATTAGTGCAATAAGATTAATCGATAAAATTAATGATATTAATATGCTAATGACCATATTAAATTTACTTATAGGATGTTTCTTTATAGGAGTAGCCGAAGAATTTTTATGTAGAGGATGGCTACTAAATGAATTTTTAGAAAGATACGGCGATACAAAAAAAGGAGTTTGGTATTCAATAATTATTTCAGGAATAATTTTTGGACTAATGCATATTGGAAATATAGCTAATGGTCAAGACGTTGCAAATACTATTTCACAAATAATTAGTGCTGCAGGAACAGGTATTTTATTTGGATTAATTTATTATAAAACCAAAAATATTTGGTCAGTAATATTCTTACATGCATTCTGGGATTTCTCAATATATTTAAATGAAATAATTCCTACCACATCAGCTACAGAAATAACAACTCAAATATCAGTAGCATCATTAATTTTTTCTGTTTTAACGTTTGCGATAGAAGTAGCAAACATCATTCCACATATTAAAAAAATAGATGATGAACCTAAAAAAAGCAGTGTTATTTTATTTTCAGTAATAAGTTTTATTTTTTATTTTAATATAATGAATATTACAGGTATTATAAATACACAAATTGGAACAGAATATAATTATGATTCTATAGAAATTAAAAATTATTCATTTACAAATAATTATTATGAAGACTATATTATAAAGAATAATAACTATTCATTCAAAGTAAGTCTTAATGATAATAATAATTTAGTTTTCACAAATCAAAATACAAATTATAGTGTAGAAATAGAATGTGAATCATTATATGATTACATAGTTATGGAAGAAAAAGATTATTTTGTTTTAGCATATGTAGATTATACTAATAGTGCAAATCCATTCTTAAAATATAATTACATTTATAAGAAAGATTTAACAAATGATAATAGTTTTGTAGATGGAATTAAAAATAATTATAAGAAATTCTTATTAAAAGATAATTCAAAATTAGTAATAATACACGATAGAGATAAAAATATATCATATATTGATGCATATAATAAAGATTATGGTAATTATTTATTAGTCGCAGAAGATAAAGTATCAATTTTAAAACAATAATTTTAAAGACTAAATAAGTTGTATGATTTATTTAGTTTTTTCTTGTTCAAATAATGTAAATTTCCCTAAATATAATGAAAAATATGTAGAATTTTGGTATAATTGTTTATTATATAGAATGATAAGGAGTAACTATGAATAAGAAAAAATATATTTTTATACTTTTACTAGCCCTATTCTTATTTGTTCCATTAAATATAAAGGCTGCATTTGATGCGGAAATAAAAGGAAGTTCAGTAAGAATAAGAAAGGAACATAATACTAAAAGCGATTCATCAATAATTGCAACTGTTAATGCTGGAACACAAATAACAGTTGTTGATAAAACATTATATGAAGGAAGTGGTTGTTCAAATAAATGGTATAAAATAATTTATAAAGAACAAGAAGCTTATGTATGTAGTGATTATGTTAGGTTCGTTGATAATACTTTTACCGGTATAAACGTTATAGATTATAGTGCTAGAGTCAATGGTAATAATGTAGGAGTTAGAAATAAAGCCGCTACATCAGGTAGTCTACTTGATACTTTATCACTTGGAGTAAATGTTACAATCGTAAAAGAAGTAAGTGGAAACTCAAGTGGATGTTCTGGAGGTAAATGGTATCAAATAAATTATTATGGTAATAAAGAAGGATATATATGTAAAAGCTATGTCACTAAAAAAGAAGATATAACAAAAGAAGATAAAGAATATGCTGAAACACTTAAGAAAGCTAATTTTCCAGATTCATATATTCCCTACCTAACTTATCTTCATAGTAAATATCCTAATTGGCAATTTAAACCTGCATTTACAAATATAAAATTTTCTTCTGCTGTAAATGGTGAAGAAGGAAAAAATTATATGCAAACAACAAATGATAACTATAGAACTTCAAATAAACCTGCTGAAGGTAGTTCATGGTTCAAAGTAAATACTGGAGTTATTGCTTTCTATCTTGATCCTAGAAACTGGCTTACAGAAGAAAGAATATTTATGTTTGAAGATTTAAAATATGATAGCACTCTTGAAAATGAATACCCAGCTCTTATAAAATCAGTATTTGGTAATGGTAAACTTGGTGATGATAAATATACTATTCCAATGTTTAACGCAGGTAAAAGTCATAAGATTAGTCCACTTCATATCGCAACTAGAATTAGAATAGAAGTTGGCGCTAATGGAAGTGATTCAGTAAATGGAACAGAATTCACATGGCAAGGTAAAACTTATAAAGGATATTATAACTTCTTTAATATTGGTGCCTATGAAACAACAATTGGTGGAGTTAAATATTCAGCAATAACAAGAGGACTTGCCTACGCTGCTAAACTTATTAGTAGAAGTGGTAACGTTTGGGATAATGTTGAAACGTCAATACTAGAAGGAAGTAGCTTACTTGCTAAAGGATATGTAAACGCAGGACAAGGAACTCTATACTATCAAAAATTTAATGTTGGACCTGATGCTTACTATAGTAAATATACTCATCAATATCAAACAAATATACAAGCCCCAGCAACAGAAGGAAATAAAACATACGATGCTCTTAATAAAGCAAATGTCCTAAATCAAAAATTCACATTTGAAATTCCTGTTTATAATGATATGCCAGAATACACTTCACTACCTAAAAGTGGAGATATGAATAATGATTTAAAAACATTAGAAGTTGAAGGATACAAAATAACACCAGAATTTGATGAAGATATACTTACATATCAATCATACATTCCAAATACAGTAAAAGAAGTAAATATAAAAGCTTCTCCTAAAAGTAGTGCTTCATCTATTTCAGGACCTGGTAAGTATGAATTAAAAGATAATGAAACAGATATAACAATAACAGTACTTTCAGAAACAAAAGAAGAAAAGAAATACACTGTTACAATAATTAAAGTTGAAGATACAACAACAGTAAATGACGCACTTCAAAATTCAGGACTTGGTAATGATGAAAACTATTTAACAAAAATAAAACATAATACTAAAGTAAATCTTATAAAAGATAAATTATATTCTGCAAAAGCATTAAATGTAATAATAACAAAAGATAATAAAGAATTAAGTAATGATTCACTAATCACAACAGGAACTAAAATTACAATAAAGACTGCTATGGAAGAAAAAAGTTTCACAATGATAGTTAATGGTGACTTATCAGGAGATGGAGAAATCACAATATTAGACTTATTGCAAATACAAAAATATCTACTTGGAGATAAAAAATTAACAGATGAATCATTAAAAGCTGCTGATACTTCAGGTGATGGTAAAGTATCTATATTAGATTTATTACAAGTACAAAAATATTTGCTTGGAGATAAAGAATTATAAGGAGAGATAAATGAAGAAAAGAATTAACATATTATTAACAAGTATATTTACTCTACTTCTACTATTTACAAATATAGTTAGAGTAAATGCTGCATCAGCAAATATACAAGTTACATCAGGTACTAATAAAATAGTAGTTGGAAACACATTTACAGTTAATGTAAAAGTATCATCTTCTAATGTTTTAGGCGCTTGGGAATGGACAATTAGTTATGATGCTAAAAAACTTAAATTAATGTCAGGCCCATCAACAGTAAAAGATTATGGAGATAGTAAACTTAAATCAAAAACATACACTTATAAATTTAAAGCAATTGCTACTGGTAGTACATCAGTAACAGTTAAATCAGCTGCAGTATATGATTATGGAACTGAAAAAACAATGTCACTTTCTAAAGGAACTAAAAGTGTAAGTATAATAACACAAGCACAACTAGAATCATCTTATTCAAAAAATAACAATCTAAAAAGTTTATCAGTAGATGGATTAAAACTATCCCCTGAATTTAATAAAAATACAACAGAATACAAAGTAGAAGCAGATTCAAACACAGAAAGTGTTAAAGTAAATGCTTCTAAAGAAGATTCAAAAGCTAGTGTAAGTGGAACTGGAACGCATGATGTTACTGAAGGAGAAAATAAAATAAAAATAACAGTTACAGCTGAAAATGGAAGTACTAAAACATACACAATAATAGTTAATGTAAGTGATCCAAATCCAATAAATGTAAAAATAAATGACAAAGATTACACAGTAGTAAAAAGAGAAAGTAAACTAGAATCACCTAAAAACTATGAAAAAACTGAAATAACAATAAGCGAACAAAAAGTACCAGCATTCTATAACGAAACAAATAATTTTACATTAGTTGGTCTTAAAGATACAGATGGTAATATTAAATTATACATATATAATAAAGATACAAATGAATATAAAGAATATAGTGAAACAACACTAAGTCAAAATAAAATATATCCCCTACCTCTTGATAAAGAAATAGATGGATATACAAAAACAACAATAAAAATAAATGAAATAGAATATGAAGCATACACTGATGAAACAAATGAATTTTATATAATACATGCTAAAGACCTTGACACTGGAAAAGATAATTACTTTACATATGATAAAATTAATAATACAATAATAAGGTTCCATGAAAAAGAAGAAAAACCAAATGAAACACCTAATTGTGATTCAAAACTAAAAGAGTATAAAAAAATGTTAATCTTATTATTTGGTGAAACAATTATTATATTTTTAATATTAATATGTATATTAATATCAAAAATAAATAAAACTAAAAAAAGAAAGAAACAAAGAAAATTAATGTTACTTGAAGAACAAAGAAAGCAAGCTGAACAACAAGAACTAGAGAAAAAGAAAGAATTAGAACTTAAAAAACAAGAAGAACAAAAAGAAATAATAAATGATGAACCTATATCAAAAGAAATAAAAAATGATAAACAAAAACTAGATAAAAAGAAAAACAAAAAGAAATAGAAAGAAGCGTTATATATGAAAAAGAAAAAAATATTTAAAGGAATACTTACATTAATAATAATGATATGTTCACTCTTATCAATTGGATATCTAGCATATTCACTTACATTTTATGAAGGAGTTGAAACATTTTATAGAATATATGGAGTAATAATACTAATATATTTCTTCTTGTTATTAAGTTATTTAGAACTAAGAAGTATTAAGAATAAAACAATGAAATCATTCTTTATACCAGCTATCATAAGTATATTATTTATAACTGCTGAATTATATGGTTCATATTATTTAAAGAAAATATATAAATCAATGAACTATACAGATAATACAAATATAAAGTACACTTCACTTGTTACTTATGATAAAGATTTAAATAGTGAAAAAGATTTAAAGAAGAAAAAAATAGGTATTGCAAGTGATGGTAAAGAAGAAGGATATGATTTACCACAAGAAAAAATTAAAGAATTAAAACTTGATAAAGACAATGAAATAAAGACTTATAACTCAACTATTGAATTATTATATGCATTAAAAAATAAAGAAGTTGATGCAGCATTCTTTAGTGCAAACTACGCTGATATGTTCTACTCTCTTGAAGGATATGAAAATATTAGTGAAGAAACTAAAGTGATATACAAAGCAGAAAAAGAATATAAAAGTGCTAATGATGATGATATTAAAAGTTCAGAAGCATCTCTTACAAAACCATTTACAATGTTATTAATTGGTGTTGATTCATCTAAAGATGGTGTTACATCAGGATATAATGGTGACGTGTTATTACTTGTAACATTTAATCCAGATACATTAAGAGCCACTATTACATCAGTACCAAGAGATACTTATTTAAAAACTGCTTGTTCTAATGGAAGTTATAGAAGAATTAATACTACTACCTGGGGAAGCTCTGCATCTTGTGCTGTTAAAACTATGGAAAACCTATTCAATGTTGATATAGATTACTATGCTAAAATTAATTTCAAAGGCGTTGTTCAACTCGTTGATGCTGTTGGTGGAATTGATGTAGATGTACCTTATTCATTCTGTGAACAAAATAGTTCAAGGTCCTGGGGATCAAATACTATCTATGTAGAAAAAGGAAAACAACACTTAAATGGTGAACAAGCTCTAGCACTATCAAGAAATAGACATAGCGCTAAAGATAGTAAACAAATGAAAAAATATTGCCCTACTTGGACAGAAGGTTCAAGAAGTGATTTCACAAGAGGCAAAAATCAAATTAAAGTTATACTTGGTATAGTAAATGCTGCTACAAAGAAATTAACTAATCCAGATGAAGCAATAAATATACTAAATTCAATTAAATCGAACTTCCAAACAAATATTACAAATAAAGATATATTATCACTATATAATCTAGGTAAATCATTAGTAATAAGTGATAGTACTAACCTAGTAAATGTTGAAAGAATGCAACTTAAAACATATGGTGTATGGAAAAAAGTATATGAACCAGCATCAAAGAGTTATCCAGCAGTAGAAATACCTTATAAAGGAAGTATAAATGATATTAAAAAAGCAATAAATATTAATTTAGGTAAGACTAAACCTACTCTAATAAAAACTGCATCATTTGACTTAAATAAACCATATGAAGCAACTTTAGTAGGAAATGGTAAATATACACAAAGTACAATACCTACCCTAGCTGATGTATCTAAATATACAGTAAGTGAACTTAAGAGTTATGCATCAAGGAATTCATTAAAATTATCATTTATAGATGTTGATACAAATAAGACAGTAGACATAAGTGATTATTCAACTTATAGATTCTATAGTCAAAAAGAACATACTAAAATAATACTTGATCAATTAAGTACACTTACAATTTATGTAAAAAAGAAAGTAGTAACACCAGTTACTACTCCACCAACAACAAAAGACAACACAAATAATACAAATGATACTACATCAAACAATTAAGATTCTACGGAATCTTTTTTATTTAGATAAAATCAAAATAAATTCATAAATAATACAATTTAAAAACATTCAGTATATAACCAAATGTTCAAAACTATTTACTTTCTGTTAAACTACATCTTTCATTAACAAGTAATATTAAATCATTATATCTTTCATATTTAGAATCAAATATAGCATTATTGATACCATTCTTACGTACTACCATATAAGTATTATTATTAGTCATACTTATATCTTCTAACTTATCACACTTAAATCTTTTAGAATTAATTATTTTATCAAGATTATTAATATTCTTCTCTATAAACTTAATATTTAAAGTTCTTGATATAAATTTAGTCTCAATCATAACAATAGTACTTATAAATAAAATATCAATAATAAACATATATATACTAGTTAAAGGTAAATATTTAATAATAGTATTAAGTAAATTAAATGACTTAACACATATAGATAAAACAACTATTACAAACAATATAATAATAAGTACAGCAGAAATAACATTAATTATATTAAAATTATCATGTAAAATATATATATCTTTACCATCTATAATAATTGGATGTCTAATAGTATTAACATATTCATCACTTTTATTATCTTTAAAATATAAATAAACTTTTAACATACAAAGTAAAAAACATATTAAAGTAGATATATTAAAAAATATTTCATTAAAACCACTTATATGTAAAAATAAATTAACAATGAATATAACAATAATAACAAAATCTAATAAAGTAAACTCATCTAAATCTTTTATATAAAATAATTCCCTTTTCATTATTCACTCCTATTATAATGATAACATAAAAAATAAAGAAAAGCCAACAAAATCAAAATAAAAAGACGATTTACTCGCCTTTAACAATATGTAATATATTATTATCTTTAATAATAGTTAATTTCATATTTTTAGGATATCCTAAATCCTTTTCATATGTAATATTCGTACTAACAATATAAGCATCATATTCAGTTTCATTATATGTATATTTAGTTTCAAATACATCACTTACTTCAACATCTTTTACAATAGGTAATTCTTGAGTCCTTTTACCATCTATATTACTTTCAACAAAATTATATAATGTACTTCCCATATTTTCTTTAAAATTATCTTTTAAATCATTATGTAAGAATTCAAGACCACCTATATCAGTACTAGCAAGTTTATTATCAAGAGTATATAAATCAATTACAAATAGTTTAGAGATTAATTTAGCATATTCATTATAATCTATAGTCTTTTCATTTAAAACCTTACTAAGCTCTTTAAAATATGTCTTATATATATCTGTATCATTCTTAGATAAAGTATATCCATATAATCCTATAGAATCAAGTTTCTTTCTTTCTGAACCCTTAAAGAAATCATTTTTAACTCTATAACCAAGATATCCAAATAATAGAATACCTACTATTATAAATATAATAATTACTCCTATTCCTTTATTTTTTTTCATTCTTACATTCTCCTATTTTACTTTCTTCATTCTTAATTAAATCATGAGTAACTATTCCATTAGATATTTCGAGTATATTATTAGCATAACTCTTTAATCCATCTATATAATCAACATTAATAGGTTCATCAGTAAGAGTTACATATTCATCATTAAGACTACTATAATATACTTTATTAGTAAGCACATTACCATTAGGAAACACAACAATCTTCTCTTCATCACTAAATATATCATGTCCAAGAGCATATTTCTCTTCAAATCCAAACATATTAGCCATAGTAGGAAGAATATCATACATTCCCATTACATTATTTATAGTCTTCTTATATTTTTCATCATTATTCCATATTATAAATGGTGTATTCTTAAGTAAATCATAATTATAATTTTCCATGCTTACAAAGTCTTCACTATTTTCATCTTTAATATCTTGCGTTACTGGATCATAATTATATAATAGATTAAATTGATTCTTAGAAAGTCTTGCCTCATGATCACCATATAACATAATCATTGTATTATCAAGTAACCCATTATCTCTAAGTAAATTAATAAATTCACCTAAAGCTGCATCAGCATAATGAGCACTCCTTATATAATTTCCCATAGATGTCTTTTCTAAATATGGAGCAACTCCTTCTTGTTCTTTACCATTTTCATCTGTATATGTATATTTCATGGTTACATCAAATGGATCATATTTAGTTAAATCATTAAATGGTGAGTGATTAGATAATGTAATAACAGTTCCATAGAAAGGTGACTTAGTTTCTTTTATATTTTTTAAGATTGGTATTAATTGATTAAAGAATGATTTATCACTAAGTCCAAGTCCTACCCAATCTTTAGAATTTGTATCAGTTGGAACATCAAATGTATCTTTAGCATAGAAATCTTTATAACCAAGTGTTTTATGCATAGTTTTTCTATTCCAATAATCAGCAGCATTCGCATGAGTACTAAATGTATAATAGCCCATATCATTAAAATAATGAGGTAATGCATAATATTTTCTATTATAATAATTTACAAATACAGTTCCACTTGATGAAGGCATAAGACCAGTATTTAATGTAAATTCTGTATCACTAGAAGTACCAATACTTATTTGAGGATAAAATCTATCAAAATACATTCCTTCACTAGCAAGTTTATTTAAGTTAGGTGTAACTTCTTCACCATTAATTTTTAAATTAACTAAGAAATTTTGCATACTTTCAGCATGAATAAATATAACATTTCTTCCTTTAAATTTATTAGTATACTTATTTACTTTAGTTTCTTTTTCAAATTTACAAGCATAAAATTCTCTAAACTTTAATGCAGCTTCATCATATCCAAATAAAGTATTAATTTTAGGTTGTACACTTTGTACTAAATCATTAACTGTATAAGTATATAATCCAAATTGACGTACTAAATACTCTCTATTCCATTGTTTAACAAGTCTACTAGTATCAGTACCAGTAAGTCCACATGCTAGAATAACAATTATTATTACAGAAGCACCTAAAGTATATATAAAATTCTTTCTATCTTTATTAGTCTTTTCTATTTCAAAATAATAATTCTTTTTACTAAGTTTCTTATGTACAAATATAAATATACAAGGAAATATTAAATATAAAAATTGATATACATTTAATTTATCAAACACTGAATCATTAACCTCACCAAGCATAGATGCAGTACTTATAAGATTAACTGATAAGAATGATTGATAGAATTGATAATATATTGTATTACCTATACATAAGAAAGTATAAAATAATATCCATATCAAAAAATACCTAAATTGATACCTAGGTCTAATTAAATATCCAAATGCCCCAACAAATAAAACAAACATTAAGTCTGCAACAGTAGCCCTAAAATATATAGGAGCTCCCACTGTAAATATTCTAATTGCAAATCCTAATAATAAACTTATTATTACATAACTTAAGAATAAAATATTAGTACTTGCATACTTTTTAATAAACTTTTTAATACTTTTAATTATTTTTTTAAAATCAAATTTCCTTTTCATACTAATTCCTCAAACAAATTATACCATTTTATTAATAATATTTCAATTTATACGAACACTTTACACATTTTTTTAGTCAAAAAAAAAGTTCTCTTTGAACTTTTAATTATTATCCTTCTTGTCCAGTACTACATGACCATGGATCATTTATACAATCCATACATTTTTCATAATCTCTATTACCTATTAAATTCATCAATAATGCAACAATAGTAACTATTAAAAATACAATAACAGCAGCAATAGCTTTCTTAATTAATGCTTGTTGTGCTTTCTTAATATTATCTTCATTCTTTTCAGTAACAGCTTTAGCAAGGTCTAACATACCTACAACTATTAACATAATAGGTACAACAACTTTAATACCAAATACCACAATACCAACTAAACGAAGAATAGGTTCCATTTGCTTACATAAATCACCTGCTGAACCAATTGTACCAGAACTATTATTTAATAAATAAATTAAATCTAACATATTTTCTTCTCCTTCTCTGCTATAATTTTAATATAAAATATACTATTTTGTCAATATCATTGACTATTATAAAATCATTTTTTGAATAAATTTATTAATTGCTTCTATATTTTCTTGTCTATCATCAACAGGTGGTATAGTCGCAAATACTTTAAGCTTTGTTTCATATTCAAATGTTGCTACATCTTCACTATTTAAAACACATTTATTAAGAACAACTTTTTCATTCTTAAGTGTTTCAAGAACTGCTTTATTCTTACGTAACATCTTATTTATCATAATAGTAGATGGTTCAATTAAGTAATATACTTGTGAACAAATAGATACATCATCATAATCATTTAAATCTACTAAAACAATATCACATAATTGTTTCTTCATAAGTTCTTTAGGTAATTCAGTAGTAGTAGTACTAACTAAATCCTTATCATTAAAATACAAGAAATCTACTTTATTTACCTCTATTGCACCTACAGTTTTAGTACCAGATAATGCCTTTCTAAGTAAATATATAAGTGTAGTAGCTCCAGCATGTTGAGTCATATTCTTAAATCCAATAATTCTCATTTTACCACTATAATTATTAGTTATAGAAGTATCTCCACCTTCACCATATCCACTATCTATATCTTGTAAATTATGAATATTTACTACATCTCTATAAGTATGAGGATGAACAAGTAAATAATTAATGCCTTCAGCATTACGAGTAAAATTATATATACCAAGTGATATCAATTTAGATAAATATGATTTAGTCTCTGTTTCAGGACTATCATCAAGTAATAAAATTACATTCTCCATATTGATATTCATCGCAAGCTTTTGTAAATTATCAGTATTTTGATAATCACGTATAGCAGTAATATCTAATATCATCTTATCATAATAGAAATTAGTAAATGTATCAATAATTTCATCAACATTAAATACACCTTCCATAGACTTCATAACTTCAATATTAAGTCCCATTAGAAGTTCTTTGTATTTATTAACAACCATTACATTCATGTTATTTAACCTCCTTAATACTCGTATCCCTCATAATCACATATCATTGGTGAATTATCATAATATAATGCCTTAGTTTCACCAGTAATAGGTATTTTAAATATAAAATTTAATACATGTATCTTAAATGCTATAAAAGTAGTTACCTTATAATATACTTTTTGACCATTTTCATTACGCGGACACATTTTTTTAATACAATATCCACCAGGTTGCGGATGACCATAGCCATATTGACTACAATCAACTTGCTTGGCTAATGAATAATTATAACCTATATTTTGTATTTGTAAAAAAGATAATACATCTACTGTAGGATCAGTCTGTGATAAAGCTTTAAGCTCATCATAAGAAATGTTATCATCTAGTGTTCCACCATTAAGTTGAACACTAGTAAATCCTTCAGATCTTTCAATGTAATTAATTATTTCATTCTTAACTTTAAACGCTCTAGTATAACTAATTGAATATGCAAGAAAACTTACAAATAAAACTATAAAAGTAATAACTATACCAAATAGCCATAATCCACCAATAGATTCCCTCATTTTACACTTCCTTTTTTCTTATTAAAAATGGCTATAAGTGACATAACATCACTTAAAGCCACCCAATTTACATCTTTTTAATTAAAACTTCATACGACTAAGATGAAGTACCGCCACCGCCACTAGTGTTTGCATCAATAGTAATACACTTCTTTGTATCTGTTTCTACATTCTCACCTTTTTTAGGACAACACATCCAAATTCTAACCTTAGCTTGACTTCCAGTATCTTTTTCTACAGTAGTTGGAGTAGCAACATACTCAGTTCCATAAGTATTACAAGTTTGTTGTGCTACCATCTTTTGAACCATTGGCCATAAAAACCAGTAAAATAACGCAGCAACAGCAGCAACTGCAATTAGTGTTACAACTGTCATGTTTAATTCACCTGTAGCTTCTTTCATTTATATCTTCCTCCTTTATTATCTAAATTAATTATACAATACATTTTTTTCATATTCAAGTGTATTTTACAAAAATTATCCCATAACTTGCATAATTGATAAAAGTAATATTATCATAACACCCAAGTTTGACAGTTTCAACTGTTTTTTGCCCGCAAAGCCTCATAAAATAAAGGTTTCTTTATTTTTACAAAATGCGTATCATATTCGTACATTGATTTACTTATAAATTTATGTTAAAATTTAAACATAGTTAAATACTTGACTATTAAATTTATACTAATTTGCTTTATTTATAAGGCTTTAAACAATGTGTCCAAAATTTTTTTCAAAAAAATTTATCAAGTTTGAAAAAAATACAATGATACGCATTTTTTAAATGGAGCAAAAACCTTATAAATAAAGGGATAGTGAAACTTTTTTATTCAACAACTGTCAAAGTCAGGATTATACAATACATTTTTTTCATATTCAAGTGTATTTTACAAAAATTATTTCATAACTTGCATAATTGATAAAAGTAATATTATCATAACACCTGCCCCTGTTGCAGTAAGCATTGTCATTGTCTTCTTTTCCATCTTTTCAAGTCTTTCTTTATACTTAGTTTCTCTTGATTTAGCTTGTAATGAAGAAATAGTTCTTGAAAAAGTTTCAAGTTGTTCTTGTTTTCTCTCTTGACTACCTAAACTAAGTCTATAAAGAAGTCTCATCATTCTCATTGAATCTCTTACTGGATAACGTCTAGCAAAAGCCATATAAGGTTCAACAGAAGAATCGCCTGCATCAATAGATGCAATTAATTCACGAAGACCAGGTTTAAACATTTCTGGAGCTTGTTCTAGACTTCTTGTTAATGCAACTGGTACAGTATAGTGTTGAATTAATATTTCTAAACTTTTTAAATAGTATGGTAACTTTAAGTTAATATCATGTAAATGTATTTTATAATAGCTTTTAAGTCTATTATATTCATCTTTAAATATTAAATAAGTAATAACAAATACAATTACAAGTTTTAATGCAAAATTAATATCATTAAGCATTGTCATCGCAGCAATAGTACCAATTAAGAAAGTAAGTATTGCACTTTTTACTCTTTTTTGATAGCTAATAAGCGGATCAGCCTTATCACCATACTTCGCTATTAACAAGAATTCATAGTCATCTTCTTTTAACTTATTAAATACTGTCTTATTATCATCAACAAACTTATTAAAGTTGAATAAGTTTAAATAATTGAATAAGAACACCATTATAATTCCAATAATTAATATTTCCATTATTCAGCCCCCACATCCTCATGATAATACTTAATACCTGAAAGTAAGAAATATGAGTTAATAAGTATAACACCATGTAATAACAAAACAACAAGTATATTATTTAATAGTTTTATATAAGATTGATTGCCAAGTAACAATTGTACTAACAATACTAGCAAATATAATGCTAAACCAAACGTTACAAATTGTTTATAGAAAGATGTTCTATCAATTCTATCACGATATACATTTTCAACAAGCATATCTATATCTTGAAGCATTCCTTCAAGTGCGGCTCCTGAATCTTTAGACCCCTCTTTAGTAATTTGAATAAATAATTGATGCATATTTTTAATTACATAATAATCATATTTCTCATTCATAAATCTTATTGATTCATCTATCGTACCGTTATCATAAGCCATCTGAATCATCTGTTCAACATCACTTTTAATTGGATCTTCAAGTACTCCAGAATCTCTAACACCCTCCAGTGCTTTAACAAATGATTGTGTTGTATTAAATTCCATTATAACATTAGTTGTATATATTTGTATTTCTTCAAAAATAAACTCACTATACGCTTTCTTACATCTAAGATAAGCAAGATATGGAACAAAAGCAACCGCTATTAAAGCATAAACTATACTCCATATAATACTATAAAAATATATATAAGCAACAAACGCAGCACTTATACTAAATATAAGTATTTGTGCTATATATTGTTTAGTAGTATATTCTTGTCCAAGTTCTTTAGCTTTCTCACGTACTACTTTAAAAGAATAAGGAGCATATTTTTCATAAGTACTACTAACTGTTTTAGCAATAAACTTATATGAATTATCTCCAGTATTCTTCCTATATATAAATACAAATATAAGAATAATACCAACAAGTATTATCTCTATATACATAAAGATTCACATCCTTTCATTTATTAAAAACTAATCAATCTGATTAACACCAGGAGGTATACTAATAACATTTCCTTTAAAAACATTATTTGCCGTATTAATAGCTCCACTACTAGTTTGTGTATTTGCTTTTTGTGTATTAACTGGTTGAACAGTTGCAGTTTGACCACCTGCCACCTGAGCACTTAACGTTTGCCCTACACTTCTTTGAGCATTAACTATTCCAGCATTAACACTTTGTACATTAGGCACTTGTGTATTTACTTGAGCCCTCATACTTTGAGTACTAGCTCCATCATTAGCATTATTTACTATAGGTTTAGCAGGAGCAGTATTAGTATTGTTAACTGCCGGATTAACTACAGGTGCCTGCGTATTACTCACATTAGAATTAGCACTATTATCTTCAACTTTCTTTTCTTCACGGGAAGTTTCCTCTATAGGTTCATCACTACTATCCCTTAATACACCCTCTTTAGGTATAAATGGATCCTCTCTCATTAATACACCTTGACTAGCTAAATAATCTATTAAATGAGAAGTAGGATTATTATATTTTTCATTTCCAACTAAATCTCTTTCATATAAAATATTAACTTTAGCTTCATTCGCATCATCATCAACATAGAACTCAACAACCTGCACAATTTCCCTTTGAAATCTATTATATTTCTTAGAAAAATATCCTTTAACATGTATACCTAACTGTATATATCTATGCATACTTTTAACAAATTGATCTATATCTTGACTCGTTTCAAGTAGCGAATATAAACGCATAGGTATCGCAGATGCTTTATCTGAGTGTATTGTTGATATAATATTATGTCCTGAAGATATTGAGTTACGTACAGCAAGTACTGCTTCAGCACTACGAACCTCTGACAAAAGTATCCATTTAGGGTTCTGACGCATACATGTAACAAGTACATCACTATAACTTGCTATATTATTTGTTTTCATCGCAACTATATCTCTATCTGGATATATCTTATCAAGGTGAAGCTCTAATGTATCTTCAATAGTTATTATCTTTTCATCTACTTTAGTATGACTAGCTAAGTATTTAACAAGTTCTGTTTTACCACTACCAGTTTCTCCACTAACAAGTATATTACAGTGTCCTTCAACACACTTCATAAGAAAATCATGTAGTTTTAATGATACATAATCTTCTTTAATTAATTTATCTTTATTAAGTCTTATCTTAGCAGGAGTTTTTCTTATAAGAACAGCAATTCCATTAGTCGCTATTGATTCATGTACAAAGTTAAGACGTAATTCAGCACTCTCTGCATCAAGAAATGGATGAGCCATATTAAATGTCTTACCCATTACATTAGAACATTGAAATGCAAGTTTTTCCATTGTTTCATTATTAACACCTGGAACATCTCTTTTTTGTACACCTTGAGTTAGTGTTTTAACCCAAAGCACACCACCATTAGAATAAGATATATCTGTTATATCATCATCCTGTAATAGTGGCATTAAAAGACCAAAATCTATTTGAGAAAACACTAAATCATTCATATATACTCCTTTTTATTGATTATTATTTGTATTATTATCTGTAGTTGTATTACTACTATTATTACTATCAAGTGGAACTTCTATTGTTTTTGATAGTATTAATGATTTTAAATAATTACTTGATATTGTTGGACTCTCTCCATAATCAGCATTTCTTGGTACCGGTATTATTTCTCCATCTAAATAAGATGCTTTTCTTAAAAGTAAATGCATATCTTCACTAACAGCAAATATTAATGCTGCTGCTTGTTTTTGATTAGGAGCTTTTTTAAATATATGATTTCCTCCTTCATCTTTAACAGCAAGTACTTCTATTCCTTCAATAAGTTTACCAAGTACTAGTTTCCCATTACTATCTATTGTTTTATAATATAAATCTATTTTATCTTTAGGAAATATTGAGTTACCATAAGTAGTATTAACATTAACACCTAAAGAAACTATTGTATATCCTTCTTTGATATTAGACCAAGCTGAATCTGGCATATTACTCCAATCAACTAAAGCTGATTGATAAAATAAACTACCAGCTGGAATCATAGTATTATAATTCACAAACTTTCCAATAACATCATTCTTATTTCTAATAACAGTATTAGTTACCATAGAAGCAGCCATTTTAATTGTTTTAACTTTATCTTCTGTAACTTCTTCTCTAGCATATATATCTACTGCTGCATAAGGTACACTTACAGGCTTAGTAATTTGATTAACCCTATAATTATAAGCAACCATTATTATTACAGTACAAACTATCCCAGCAATAATAGTAACAAGATTCTTATTTCTAAATAAATTACCTAAAAAAACTTTCATTATTTATTACCTCCAGTTCCCTTATTGCTTTTGTTGTTATTTGTGTTGTTATTCGTATTATTATCTGTAGTTGTCATATCTTTCATATCTTCTTCACTTACATTAATTGTTTGACTTAATATATAATTTTCTAAATAACTACTACTTATCTTAGTTTCACCTGGTTTTAGTGAATACTCTGCATTTCTTGGTACTGGGAATATAGTACCTGATAAATAAGATGCTTTTCTAAGTAATAAATGGTAATCTTCATTAACTGCAAACATCAAATATGCAGGAGGATTTAAATCAGTACTTTTTTCAAATACACTATTTCCTTCACTATCAACAACAGCAAGTACTTTAATACTTTCAATTAACTTACCAAGTATAAGTTTTCCATTACTATCAGTAACTACATAATATAAATCTATATAATTACCTGGGAATATTGAATTACCATACGTACTCTCAAGTGTTACAGGTAAATATACAACTGTATATCCCTTTTCTATATCACTATATAAACCAGAAGGTAAATCTTCCCAATTAACAAGTACTTTTCTATAAAATAAACTACCAGAAGGTATAACAGCATTACTACTTACATACTTTCCAATTACCTCACTAGAGTTTTTAATTACATTATTTCCAACCATACTCTTAGGAACTTTTATAGTACCTACCATATTAGCACTCACCTGCATTCTAGGTGATATTTCCTTTAAAGCATAAGGAACACTTATCGGATCAGTCTTAGATTTAATCCTAAAATAATAAGCATAATAAATTATAAATAAACACAAAAGAACTGCTAATATAGTAACAGTATTTTTATTCTTAAAAAACCTCTTAAGTCCTATTTTTAAACCTTCCATCTTCTTTCCTCCTATTATCTATTAATAATTATATAATATAAATTATCTAAAATCAATTTCAATTTTCTAAATTAATACTATTTTGTATTTTACTTATTACTTCAGCTTTATCTATAATTTCTATTATATTATCATTTCTAAGTTTAAACTCTATTTTATTTTCACTTTGCATATATCCAACTATTATCTGTACTGGAATACCTATCAAATCATTATCTTTAAACTTAACCCCAGCACTTACTTTTCTATCATCAAGTATAGTATCTATTCCAATATTTATAAGTTTATTATATAAAGTACTAGCATATCTAAATGCTTCTCTATCATTCATATTAACTACTATTATTGATACAAGATAAGGTGCTACGCACATAGGAAAATTAATACCTCTATCATCTCTATTAGCACTTACTACTGAATATAATAATCTTTCTACTCCTATACCATAACTACCCATATATACTTTATTATAATTATTTTCTTCATCGCTATATTTCATATTAAATATATCACTATACTTAGTACCAAGTTTAAATAAATTACCTATTTCCATAGTCTTAAATATATTACATTTACTTTTACATATCGGACATAAATCATCTTTATCAAATATCTTTAAATCAGCATATTTATTTACTTTAAAATCATATCCAGGAGTTATATTTATATAATGATAATTTTTCTCATTACTACCACATACACCATTTATAATATCTTTAACATTATTATCAGCTATTATTTCAAGAGTAGTATTTATAGGACCAATAAATCCAATTTCTCCACCTAATTTTTCTATTTCTTCATCACTAGCAAGTCTAACTTCACTCTTAAATAAACTCCTAAGTTTAACTTCATTTACTAAATCAAGTCCCCTCATAAGTATAAGTTTATAATCATCATTAACTTTATATATCATAGTTTTAATAATACTATCAACTGGTACATGTAAATACTCAGCTACATCACTAATACTACTAACATAAGGAGTATATACTTTTCTATTCTTTTTATCTTTAATAACATAATCTTTCTTTTTATGATATACACTAGCTACCATTCTACTAGCAGTATAAGTACAGTTACTACACTTAACTACTTCATCACTACCACTATCACATATATAATGTACCTCTTCACTATACACCCCATTCATACTATAAGGATCACTTTCACATACTAAATAATTAATATTAAGTCTATTTAATATATTATTATATACATGAAACATATTATCATAACTTATATTAAGACCATCAAAACTACTATCAAAACTATAACTATCACACATCATAAACTCTTCTTTACGTGTAAAAGATAATTTATTTTCATCCCTATATTTATTACTTATTTGATATAAAGTAAAATGTAAATCTTTATAACTTCTTATTTTATCAGCACACATTACACTAAATAATTCTTCATGAGTGGGACATAAACTTAAATGATTTCCTTCTTTACTAATTATTTTAAACATTTCTTTATCATTTCTATTACTTTTCTTAAATATATCATCATTTATTAAACTAGGTAATAATACTTCCATAGAGTTATATTTATTATGTTCTTCTTTTATAACATTTAATAATTTATTAAGTACTCTATATCCCATAGGCATATAAAAGAAAGTAGAATTATCATATTTATATATCATTCCACTATTTATAAGTAATTCTATATCACTAGAACTCTTAATATCACACCTCTTACTCTCAAAAAAACAATTAGATAATTTCATATTCTTTCCCTTTTTATTCTTATATTTTATATTCCTTCTAAATTAGCTTCCATTATTCTATTAGAAAATCCTTTACTTATATCATATCTTACACATACTTTATAATTATTAAGCTCTTCATTATTAACAGGATTCTTAAGTATAGTTTTATTATTTTTATCTCCCACTATATACCCTTTAGATATAAGTTCATCTACATATACATAATTACATACAGTATAGTTTCTATTATTACTATCTACATCTAATTTAAGATGTTCTAAATTATCATTAGCCCATTCATATGAAGCACTCTCTATATTTTTAACTTTAATATCTAAATCTCTTTTTAAAGCATCTTCTTTAGTACTTATTATATTAGGTATAACAAGCGCACTTACTATTCCTATAAGTACAACAGTAATTAACATTTCAATTAAAGTAAAACCTTTTTTCATATTATCCTCTATTAATATTTTCTTCTATTTCGAGTAATCTATTAAACTTACAGATTCTCTCTCCTCTACTAACACTGCCAGTTTTAATAAAAGGTATTCCAAGTGCAACAGCTGCATCTACTATAAATGTATCTATTGTCTCTCCACTTCTATGTGACATAATACAAGTATAATTATTTTGTTTAGCAAGTACTATAGTTTCTAAAGTTTCAAAGAATGTTCCTATTTGATTAGGTTTAATAATAATAGAATTACACATATTATTTTCTATTCCCTTTTTAAGTTCATCTTTATTAGTAACAAATAAATCATCCCCAACTATATTAATCTCTTTACCAAGAGCTTCTGTTATTAATTTAAATCCTTCATAATCTTTTTCATCAAAAGCATCTTCTATTGATATAATAGGATACTCTCTTACAAGTTCCATATAATAATTTAATAATTCTTCTCTATTTAAAAACTTATCATCTATTTTATATGTTTCTTTTTCTTCATTATAAAGACTACTTGCTGCTACATCAAGAGCTATAAAAACATCTTTACCAGGAATATATCCTGCTGATTCTACTGATTTAACTATATATGAAAGAGCACTTCTATTATCTTTTAAATCAGGAGCAAATCCTCCTTCATCTCCAACACCAGTAGAAAATCCATTTTCTTTTAATATTCCTTTTAATGAATGAAATACTTCACTAGCACATCTAACACCTTCTTTAAATGTACTAAACTTAGGTACTATCATAAACTCTTGTATATCAAGAGTATTCTCAGCATGAGCTCCACCATTAATAATATTAAACATTACTTTAGGTATCTTTTTCTCTCTTTGATTTAAATACTCATACACTTCTTTCCCAGCATCATTACTCGCAGCCTTAAGACACGCAATAGACACACCGATCATCGCATTAGCACCAAGTTTAGATTTATTACTAGTTCCATCAAGACTAATCATTAAATTATCAATAGTCTTTTGTTCTCTAGCATCTATTCCAATCAAAGCATCTCTAATAACAGTATTAACATTATTAACTGCCTTTAAAACACCTTTTCCAAAATACCTCTCATCATTATCTCTAAGTTCAAGAGCCTCTTTAGCACCAGTAGAAGCCCCACTAGGTACACCAAAAACACCATAAGCTCCACTTTCTAAAATAACTTTAACTTCAACCGTAGGATTACCTCTAGAATCAAGAATCTCCCTTGCTTTTACATCTTTAATCTTACTCATAACTCTACTCCTCTTATTTTATATAATCTAATTATACTATTTTTTTTATAAATATGCTATAATATTTATGAATAAAAGGAGAATTAAATATGCGTATAGAAATTATATCAAAAGAAGTATTCACATCATTTGCAAGTAAACACTTTCTAAAAAGCTTTTTTCAAACAACAACATATGGAGACTTTGCAAATAAAGGAAAATATTCATCAATGTACATCGGAGCATATAAAGATGGCAAATTAGTCGCAGCATCTCTAATATTATCAAAAGAAATATCTTTTAAAGTTAAATATGGTTATGCCCCACGTGGCTTTCTAATAGATTATTTTAACACTGAACTATTAACAGAATTTACAAAAGCTATAAAAGGTTTTTTCTTCATTCGTGGATACGCATTTATAAAAATAAACCCAGAAATTACTTATGCTACTATAGACTATAAAAATAAAACAAAACAAATAAATAAAGAAAGTGAAGAATTAATATCAACACTTAAATCACTAGGATACAACAAACTAAAAAATAATTTATATTATAGTTACATATTACCAAAATACACTCCTATTATTTATTTAAATGAATATCAAAAAAAATCAAATAACTTAAATGATATATCAAAAAATGGTCTAAATATTAAAGTAGGAGATCTAAAAGATATAGATAAGTTTTATACTTATTTAAATACATCTTATGATAAACATACAAAAGATTATTATAATGTACTTTATAGTGAATTTTCAAAAACTAACAGTGTAGACTTATTATTAATAGAATTAAACTATTCTTTATATATTAAATACTTACAAAAAATATATGCTGAAAAGCAAGAAGAAAATGATAAAATAAACACTTTCTTTAAACAAAATCCTAATGATGATGAGTTATATCACAAAAAATTAGAATCAGATAAAGAACTTAATGATATAAATAATTCAATAGCCTTATCAAACAAAAGATTAGAACTTACTAATATGGAAGTTGTTGGTTCAGCTCTAATTATTAAACAAGATGAAAGAGCTACTCTTCTATCATTTGGTACTAAAGAAATAGAAAAAGATATTTATGTAAAAACATTTATTATAAACTCTCTTCTTGATAAATATAAAAGTGAAAACTTTATGTTCTTAGATTTATATGAAATTATTGGTAGTTTAAATGATGAAAACATTTATAGTAAAAAACCAGACTTTAAACTTGAATATAATCCATCAGTATATGAATACATCGGTGAATTTGATTTATCAATAAGTAAAACACTACATAGAATATTACTAACAACAAATAAACTTCAAAAAGAGTTCTCAAGAAAAGTAGAAATAATGGATTAAAAATAACGGTGTTAAACCGTTATTTTTTCTTACATCTTTGAATTACAATATTACATATAAATAATATAATACCACTTATACTAGCAATAACACCTATATTCTTAAATGGTGAATTATATTCAAATATTATATTATGTTCTCCACTATTTATTTTAAAACCAATAAATCCATAATTAACTTTTTCATAATCTATCTTTTTACCATCAACATATATACTAAAGCCATCTTGATATGGAATACTAGTTATAAAATAACCATCTTTTTCACTCTTAACACTAGCGTATATCCTATCCCCTTTAGTTTTATCTTTATCTATATTAACTTTAGTTATATTACTATTAATATCATTAATATCACTATAATCTAAATAATAAAGTCCTATATCACTAATATTATAGTTACCCTTAGAAAAACGAACTAAAACTTCATCATTGTCTTTTATAGATATTACATAAGTAAACTCAGTATTTCCATTATAATATTTCCACTCATCACAAGTAAGAGAATTCTTCTCCCCATTAATACTTATTATTCTATCTCCAACATTACAGCTTTGCCTATTATTAATCTTAAACTTAATAAATATTATTTTATCTTTCACATAATCAGGAACACTAAACTTAATATAATCATTCTTATTAGTACTAAAACTATAACTATTATTTTCATATTTATAATCTATACTACTATCAATAACATTAATATCATTAAACTTAATTATATTAGAATTATAATTACTATTACTCTTACTATCAGTAACACTATGTTTTAATAATAATTCATTATTATATGGAAAACTATATAAAGAAGCATCACTATAATTAATATTATTATAACTTATATACATAAGAGGTAACACTTCATTATTCTCATATAAACATATTTTATTTGTACACTTAACAGGATTGTATCCAATAACATTCTTATCTTCATAATTAATAATATATTCTTCATTCATAAACATATGAAATAACAAATTATTATTAGCACTAGTAATAAGTCTATTTCTTGACTGCATAACATTATTAAATACATCAAAATAAAACTTATTATAATCTATATTATATAATGAAGAATATATATTACTTTGATACATATTAATATTACCATATATATTATTAACATTATAACTTCTATTACTACTAACACTTATTCTATAAAAATCTTTATCATTTATACTATTAACTAATTCTTTTTCACTATTATAATCATTAAAATATTTAAGATTCTTTAACACTAAATCACTATTTTCATTTATAACTACAAAACTAATTAAACTAATCAAAACCACATAACACATAAATATATTATTATGTTTATATTTCTTACATAAACTAAATACTATAAAACTAACTATAATTTCAATAACTATATAATAACTATAATAACTATTCATAACTAAACTAAATATAACTATCACACTTATTATAATAAATACACCCCTAACCTTAAGAGTGTCTATATTCTTAAAGAAACATGCTATGCCTATAGAATACAAAGTCAAGAAAGGAATCAAAGCTTTAGCGTCAATATACATAGTTGCATTTAATATATAATTAAATATTGGAAAAATAAATATCAAAGAAAGTACAATAAATAAAAATCTATTTTCTTTTTCTTTACTATAAAATAAATATATAAGTCCAAATAAAACTATAGATGTAAGACCTACTCCATAAGAATTATACATCAAATAAGATAAATTAAACTTAGGTACTAATAAATCAAATAAACTAATATTTATAGGAGAATCCATTCTATTACTAAGGACACTATAAAACTCTGGAACAATTAATATACCACAGGCAAGTATTCCAATTATAATAGGAAATATAAACTTACATCCATCTCTAAGAAAT